>Ga0163144_10000252_pt1 | contig 124818 bp, 114 predicted proteins | sample OliLak19BULKMAT1_FD_123175 | JGI IMG/M metagenome (GOLD analysis project Ga0163144, IMG submission 123175) | Freshwater microbial mat bacterial communities from Lake Vanda, McMurdo Dry Valleys, Antarctica - Oligotrophic Lake LV.19.BULKMAT1 | ecosystem: Environmental > Aquatic > Freshwater >...
GTCGCGGTCGCGGTCGCGAGCGGCGTCGTGGTCAGCGTGGCGACGGGAGTCGACGTGAGTGTCGGAACCGGGGTGGTGGTCGCGGTTGCGGTCGCGACCGGTGCGAGGGTTGCCGTGACGGTCGGAACCGGCGTCGTGGTGACGACGGCCGTCCCCGTCACGACGGGTGACGGGCTATCGACGGGCGTCGCCGTCACGACCGGGGTTTCGGTCGCGGCGATGGTGGCAGTGACGACAGGCGTTTCGGTGACGACGGGGGTAGCGGTTTCGACGGGTGACGCGGTCGCCGTGGCAGCGGGGCCCTCGGTCTCCACCGGCGTTGCGGTCACTACCGGCGTTTCCGTCGAGGTCTCCGTCGGGGTCTCCGTCGCGACTGGTGTGGCGGTTTCGACCGGCGTCGTCGTCTGCACCGGCGTCACGGTCTCGACGGGCGTCGCCGTCTCGACCGGCGTCGACGTCGGCACGGGGGCGCTACAGCTATCGCAACACGAGGCGACGACCGTACCGCCGCGCCCTGTACAGGCGAGCTCGGAGGAGAGCGGTCGGCAGCGGCTCGTCGTCGGGGACCCCGGCAATTGGCACGACACGCTGCCGTCGCGCTTGCCGCAGGTCGAACGGATGGCGCAGCCTTCGATCTTGCTCCGACACTTCTTCGGGACGAGCCCTTGTCGCACCAATCCGTTGACCACTCGGCTCACACACGAGGTGTAGCGCCCGTGATTCTTCGCCTCGGCGCATGGACACTCGGTGTCGATGGCAGCCTGGACGGTGCACCGCGCGGCTTCGCAGTCGACCGGCTCCGCACTCACGGGTGGGGCAGGCAATGCGAAGAACACTCCTGCGATGATGGCGACGATGAGCTTCATGACTGCCCCCTTTGGCGATGGATCGGATACTTGCGGAACAACGGTACCCTTCATCTGCCAGAGCGACAGCGTTCTGCGCAACTGCTTTCACAAGGAACACGTCACTCCCGCGTCCCGAAGACGAATTCGTTGCGCCATATAGCGCTCGCGCATGCGATCGGCCGATCACATGCCGCGTGTCGATTGCGGCAAGGCCGCGGCTCTCCGAATCGAAGCGCTACGCGCGTCTTGGAGGGCAGTGCCGGGGGCGGGACTCCAACCCGCGCGGGGTTACCCCGCTGAGAGGCGGTATCGACCAGAGCACCGCGATGCTCATCGCCGCGTCGAACGATGGCGATTCGAAGCGGAGTCCCATGAGGTCGCCGACCTCGAGCGAGCCCGTCCTACGGTCACGCAGACGTCGGACTGACCCTCGGCCTCCGCGATCACGGCGCCGCAGAGCTCGATGCCCACCAGATCGGTGCCGGTCTCGCGGGCGACCCAAAGGCCAGGCCCGCCGCGACCGCACCCGAGATCGGCGAGCGTCGGCCCCGGAGCCACACGCAGCTCCCGGGCGACGCGACCCAACTCCGACAAACTGAGATAGCTGAGCGAACCCGCTTCCTGTGGTTGCGGCTGGGGGTCGCGTCGGGCACCAGGGGACCCGCCAGCCGCGTGAACAGCAGCCAAAGCCTGCGCGATGTCATCGCATCCTCCGGCAAGAAGGAGGAGCCCTCGTCTCGCGCCAGCGGCGAGACGAGGGCTCCATTCCGGACTCTCGCTAGTTGTGACCGGGGTTCGCGACCACGACCTCGCACGTGACCTCGCGCGCGTTGCCGGAGCCGTCCACCCCGCGCGCGATCCACGCGATGTGCTGGCCGACACCGCCGGTGTTCTTGATCGTGACCGTCGGGCCGTTCAGCGTCACCTTGCACGACTTGGTCTTGTCGACGACCTTGCCGGCGCCGTTGATTTTGAAACACTCGTAGTCGATCAACGCCGGCACGATGGCGCCGGCGGTGCAGAGGTCGGTCGCCGTGGCGGTGAACGACACCGGTTTGTTCGGCGGGACGACTAGCCCCGTGTTGCAGAGGACGTCGGGCGGGGTGGTGTCGACCACCTCCGCGCTGGCCGTATCCTCGTCGGCCTGCGCCAAGCTGTCGATGATGCGGAGCACGTACGTCTGACTCTCGCCGACCCCGAGGGTGCCGTGCAGGCGGAGCGTGCGATCGAACGCGACTTCGGGTCCGACGCGGCTGCCCTCGCGCCAGCTCACGATCCGGATGTCGTTGCTGTCGGGATCCGAGCTCTGACCGCCGTCGAGCTCGAACGCGGCGCCCGCCGATGAAGTACACTCGACGGTCTGATCGGGCCCGGCGTTGGCCGTCGGCGGCTGGTTGACGAGCGTCCCGGCGAGCGCGACGTCCACCACCATCAGCTGCTCATCCTGGGGGAGGTTGCAGGGTCCACCGCCGTCGTCGCAGTCGGGCGAGTCCTTGAGGCAGACGACCGTATCGTCCCCCTGGCAGGTGCCTTCGGCGCTCTCCGCGTCGAGGGCCCCGGCGAGATTGCCGCCGAGGCTGCAGGCATAACCGGCCCAGTCGACGGTGAGGTCGAGCGGCGAGCTATTCGTCCCGAGGAAGGCTTGGCGCTTCGAACCGCGCCGGCCGCGGCCGACGTTGGTGGTCGATTCTGCCGCCAGCATTCCCACTCCGAGCGCACTCAAGGATCCAGCCCCGATCGAGCTGTTGCCCGCCTCGATCAGGTTGCTGAAGGTGGGGTCGGACGCCCAGCGCACGTCGAAGGTGATCGGGTTCATGGCGAGCTGAGTGGAAACCCCGACGATACAGCTCGCGCCGGGGGAGGGGCGGCCGAGGATCTCGAGCGTGCCGCGCGTGAGCGGAGATTTCTTCGGCTCGCGCCCGTCCTCGCCGACCGCGATCTCGCTCAGACCCTCGACCTCGCAGAGGCTGCGCTGTCCGAAGAGATGGAACGCGAGCGGCGCCGGTGCCGCACTGGCGTGCGCGATGCACAGAGGGCGGTCGTTCTCGGAGGCATTGGTCGCCGTTACGAACGCCAGACAGTCGTCGAGATTGCAGTCCTCCGGCGGGATGCTGTTCTGCCCGCAGCCGACCAGGTTTTCTTCCACGCAGAGGCCGAAGGCCTCGGGATTGAAGTTGGAGCAGAGGGTGGCGGGATCGGTATCGACGAGGGTTTCCGCGCATGTCGGCGGGCCGACGTTGCAGATCTCGCGCGTGAACCCGAAGTAGTCCTCGCCCGCATCCGAGGTATGGTTCTCGTTCAGGTCGTGGAAGCCGGTCGGGACGATCTCGCAATTGCAATTCGCCGACGGATTGGGGACGTAGCCGCACGTTTCGACCAAGCCCCGGTACGTGTTCTCCACTCGGTCCGCGCAGTCGTTCGCCAGAACGTCGGGCAGGCCGTCGCCGTCGCCGTCCGTCTCGGGGTTCGCCGCATTCGGGTTGAGGAACGGATTGTCGGCCTCGTCCAAGCAGACGGGGATGTTCGCCGTGATCGTCGCGCCGTTGTCGACGTAGGTGACGTGCAACACCGGTTGGCGGGTTCCGGCGGCATCGGCGCTCACCGCGATCCGGCTGCCCGCCGTCGCGTCGAAGATCAGGACGAGCGAGCTGACGTCGGTCCACGCCGGGCGGATCACCACCGATTGAACGAGCGCCGTCAGGTCGGCGGTCTGCTGCGCCGGGCCCTGAGCGTTGGAGGTCCAGGCCCCCGAGGTCCAGCTCACCGGCGCCGCGGCGACCGATCGCAGGCTCAGGTTGAAGCCGGTTCCCGTAATCGGCGCTGCATCGTCGGAATCCTCGATGCGAACGGTGACCGTCGCATCGAGCGGGTCGGTCTGCGCCGCCGTGAACTGCACGTAGGCGCTCGAGATCACCGCGCCTTGCGGAATCCCGAGCACCGCGAAACGCAGGCCGACGAAAAACTCCGAGGTCATCCGGAGATCGCCGTTCCCGAGGAGGATCGCGCCGTCGGAACGCCGCTCTTCGGCATCATCGTTGTCGACGGCGATCGCGCTCGCGACGTCGCGTGGACCCGGATTGCACGCGCACCCGCAGGTGTAGGCGTTGCTCCTCGGATCGGCATCGTTGAGCGTGAAGAGGATTTGGCAGCCCGTGGTTCCGTAGAGAATCAGCGGAGTTGCCAGCACGATGAGCAGCAGCCAGAGGCGACGCGATGTCATGGAATCCTCCTTGCCGTATCCAATGTTGTGCGGTCTCGTACGGCGCCGTCGATCCGCATGCCGTCGTGACGTGAAACGAGACGGCACAGCACCACCAGGAGCAGCCGAGGCTCATATAGAAGCCGCTACTTTCGCGGTAGCAAATCGCGCCGTGGCAAGTAGCGAGCGAAGTGAGGACTCTGTATCGTCCGCGCCGTGGACGGGGCCGCCACTCTGGGTTGCGATCTCGGCCCCGCGCCGTTCGTAGGCCGCGAGTATGAGCTCGGCGAGTTGCGTGCCGCGCTCGCCGGCGCGCTTGCCGGCCGCGGACGCGCCGTCCTCGTCGGCGGCGAGCCCGGCATCGGTAAGACGCGGCTCGCGGGCCTCGTCGCCAGTGAAGCCGCCGCCCCCGGCGCCGCCGTCTGGTCGGCGCGGTGCTGGGAAGACGGCACCGCCCCACCCTTCTGGCCGTGGAACGCGGCGCTCCGGCGCTGGGTCGAAGACGCCGGGGACGACACCCTGCTCGACCCGGCCGGTCCGTTCGCCGGCGAGCTGTCACGCGTATTCACCGTGCTGCGCGAACGCCTTCCGTCCCTCCCCGCCGCGTCGGAGTGGGAATCGGATCAGGCGCGCTTCCGCTTGTTCGATACCGTCAGTCGATTTCTCGCCGACATCGCGCGGCCGGCGGGACTCGTCGTCGTGCTCGACGACGTGCAGTGGGCGGACGGGCCGTCACTCAAGTTGCTCGAGTTCGTCGCGGCCGATCTGCCGCGCGCCCGCTTGCTCGTGATCGCGACCTACCGCGACAGCGAGGTGCGGCGCGACCATCCCCTCCTCGCCACGCTGTCGAGTCTCGCCCGCGAGGCGTCGACACAGCGCTTGGGGCTGACCGGCCTCGCAGCCGCCGACTGCGTCCGGTACGTCGGCATGGCCGGGGCCCACACCGACCGCGATGCGCTCGGGACCAAGCTCCACGAGGAAACCGGCGGCAACCCGTTCTTCCTCGGCGAGATCGTGCGTCTGCTCGCCAGCGAGGGTCGCCTCGCATCGACGTGGGATCCGCGCTTGCTCCCGGCCGACGTGCGCGCGGTCGTCGCGCGACGGCTCGATCGTCTCGGCGCCGGCTGTCGCGCGGCCCTCGCCGTCGGGGCGCTGCTCGGCGACAGCTTCGACGTCGGCCACTTCGAGATGGTGCTCGCGGCGCCGACGCGGGGAGAGGCGGCAGACGCCGACGTACCGTCCATTGACGACGGTTCGCCGATCGGCGACGTGCCATCGATCCGCGACGTGCCGTCCATCGGCGACGTGCCGACCGTTGGCGACGTGCCGTCGATGGTCGACCTTCTGGAGCGCGCCGTGCGCGACCGCGTGCTCATCGAGTCGGACGGCCGCTACGCCTTCGCTCACGCGCTGATCCGCCGGGTCGTCCTCGACGACATCGAGCCGTCGCGCCGCGCCACCTGGCACGCGCGCATCGCCGCGACGATCGAACGGGCGACAAGCGCACAGACGGATGCGGTCGCCGGCGAGCTGGTCCGGCATTTCGCGAGCGCGGGCACGATGGCGGGTCTCCGGAAGGCGCTCGCGTACGCCTGTCGGGGCGCCGAGCACGCAGCGCGCGACCTCGGCTGGGAGGAATCGGCGCGACTCTACGCGATCGCGCTCGACGTCGGCGCGCGTTCCGGCGCGCTCGACGACGTGGGGGCGGTCGAGCTCCGGCTCGCGTTGGCCGACGCCCTACGGCGGTCCGGCGACGTCACCAGCGCGCGCACGCAATGCGGAGAGGCGACGAGCGCGTGCCGCACCCTGCACCGCCCCGACCTGCTCGCACGCGCGGCACTGATCTATGCCGGACCCGTTCCCGACTTCTATTGCGTCGACGTCGATGCGCGCGCCGCGCTCGAGGAGGCCTGTCGCAACACCGAGCTGACCGACGACGTGTTGCGGGCCCGGCTGCAGGCCCGCCTCGCCTCCGACATCATCGCCGCGAACGAGATCGACCAACTGGAACGCGCGGCAGCACTTGGCGACGCGGCGGCGGCGGCGGCACGGCGGGCCGGAGACTCGGGCGCACTGGCGCGCGCGCAGTTCGCCGGGTTCTATCTGGCCGCGCTCGGGACCAAACCACGCACGAGCGGGGCGCAGGTCATCATGCCGCCGACCTTGTCGAGCCTCCAGGGGCTGCTCGAGGCGGCCGAGGCAGCCGGAGATTTCGAGTTCGCGGCGGAGATTCGTCACACCCGCACGGTCGCCATGTTCGCGCTCGGCGAGGCCGACGCCTACCGCGCCGAGCACGAGGCGCTTGCGACCGTGGCGGCAGCCTCACGCGTGCCTGAGGCGCTGTGGTTGGCGGACGCGATCGCGGCGATGCGCGCGACCGTGGAGGGACGGTTCGCCGAGGGCCGTCGTCTCAGCGATCGGGCGCTTGCGACCGGGCTCCGCATGCAGCTGACCAACGCCGCGGGCGTACACCTCGGTCAGCAGATCATGTGGCACGCCGTGCAGGGGCGACTCGCGGAGCTGCTCCCGCTCGTAAGCGATTTTATCGAACGCCATCCGCGCGCCGCGGTCTGGCGGCCGTTTTGTGGCCTTGCCCGGCTCGCGCAAGGGGACGTCATCGGCGCCCGTGCCGAGTTCCGGAGCCTGATCGCCGCCGGGCTCACGCCCGCCAAGCGCGGCGTGAATCTGCGCTCCTATCTCGCGGGTCTCGGCGCGCTCTGCGTGGGGCTCCGCGATCACGAGCACGCGCCGCAGCTTCTCGAGCTGGTGACGCGGCGGCCCGAGCCGTGGACGGTCGACGGCTGCATGAGCCTCGGCCCGTGGGCGCTGCTGGCAGGATCACTGGCGCGGGTGTGCGGCCGGCCGGCGGAAGCCGCAGCGCGCTTCGAGGAAGCGATCCTGCTCGGACAGCGCATGCGCTCGCGCCCCGTCGTGGCGCAGGCCCAGAGCCTGCTGGTCGCCGTGCAGCTTGCCGGTGGCACGCTCGATGGCGCGAATCGCACCCGCGCCTTCGGGATCCTCGCGGAAGCCGAGCAAGCAGCTCACGAGCTCGATCTCGTCGACGTGATGGCGCGCGTCGAGCACCTGCGCGCCAAGCTTCCGAGACTGCACCGGGCGGCCGCAACGAACGTGCTCCGCCGCGACGGCGACATCTGGATGGTGCGCTATGGGGGCACCAGCCTGAGAGTGAAGGATGCGAGAGGCCTGCACTACCTCGCCGCCTTGCTCGCCGTGCCCGGACGCGAGCTCCACGTGTTGGAGCTCGCCGGCGTCGGGCGGACGGCGCCGGCAGTGAGCATGGTCGCCGGCGGCCTCCCCGTCGCGGGGCTCGGGATGGCACTCGACGACACACCCGATGCCCGCGCCCGCGCCGAGTACGGCGCGAGGGTCGACGAGCTCCGCGGCGGGCTCGACGAGGCAGAGCGCTTCGGCGACGTCGGCCGTGCCGAGCATCTGCGGGCCGAGCTCGACCAGCTCATGACGGAACTCGCGACGCGCTTTCGCAGCCGCACCCGTGTCCACGGCCCGGCGGAGTCGGCGCGGAAGGCGGTCACCAAAGCGCTGCGGGCGCAGCTCGGCCATCTGCTCGCGCACCACCCCGCGCTCGGGCGTCACCTCCACCACGCGGTCCGTATGGGCACGGCCTGCGTCTATGCGCCGACGACGCGCATCGACTGGGAAACGTAGATCGGGAACGCCGACTCGATGCTCCCCTATTTCGAGCTGCGCGAGATTCCGATCGGCGGCGGCCGTTCCATCGCCGCGTTCGGCCTCTTGGTCGCCGTCGGCGTGATCGTCGGAATGCGTTTCGCGCAGTCGCGCGCGCGAACGCTGGGCGTGCCCGAGGACGAGATCAACGTGGCGATCGCGTGGGCGTTGATCGCGGGATTTCTCGGTTCGCACCTCGTGGTGCTGATAACCGAACCGCAAGCCACCATGCACGGGATTCGGAGCCTCGCCGAGTTCTGGAGCGGCATGAGCTCGTTCGGGGGCTTCTTCGGAGCGCTCGTCGGATTGGCACTCTACTTCAACCGCCGCCGTCGGGTCTGGCTCGTGGAGGCAGACATCCTCGTTCAGGCGCTTGTGCTCGGCTGGATCTTCGGTCGTCTCGGCTGCACGTTGGTCCACGACCACATCGGCAGCCCCTCGAGCTTTTTACTCGCCATCCGTTTTCCCGATACGCCCCGCCACGACCTCGGCCTCTATGAATTTCTCTACACCGTCCTCGTGCTGACGCCGGCGGTGTTTCTCCTGAACCGTCACCCGCGTCGGCCCGGCACGACGATCTGGGTCGTCGCGCTGCTCTATGCCCCCGCCCGCTTTCTCGCCGACTTTCTCCGCCACACCGATCTGCCCGCACCCGACGTCCGCTACTTCGGCCTCACGCCGGCGCAGTACGCGTGCATCCTGCTCGCGGCGATCGGCTTGGGTCTCGCGCGGCGACTCACATTCGATCCGCCGGTAAGCCGGTCGTAGCTGCCCCGCCACGCGTCCCGCGACCGACGCGCGATCCGCGTCCGCGACAACGGATTGGGGAGATCGAGCACACAGCGCGCGTCCGAGCTATCAGGCTATCGCCGCGGACGACCGCGACACCGCTGTCGGATCACGCGCCCACGGACCGCTACGGCAGCGGGCAGCCGAAGTGGACGGCCTTCTGCCCCTTGATCTTCTGGGCACACACCGCCCCGTCGAAGGTGCTCGTGCGCGAGAGTTGAAACGGGCCGGCGGGCGCACTGAACGCCATCCGAGTGATGACGGATTCCGGACCGAACTTGGCCTTGCCGCCGACGAAGATCTGCGTCACGCCGACGTAGGGCTCGAAGATGGCGAGGCGACTCGTCTTCAGATCCTTCGCGATCCGCACGACGACGTCGCCACGCGGGCGAAAAGCCGCCGGCGGAAACGTCTTCAGGCTGCAGAAATCGTACTCGCCGGGATCGAGCTCAAGCGTGCCCCGGCGGCCGATCTGGACGTCGCCGTACGCCCCCGGGGTGATGCGCACCACCGCCGTCTCGGGCACGATCACGGACGCACCGCCGCAGTTGGCACTCGCGCTCGCGCACGACAACCCGAGGGGAACCGCAACCGGCGTCAGCGAGCCGCGCACGATGCCTGGCCCTTGGCGCTTGTTGGCTTCCACGTCATCGAGACTCGCAAGCGCCGACAGCGTCACGCTGTTGGCGGTGACGAGCGAGCCATCCACCATCAGGGCGGCCCGGCTGAACTTGACGAATCCCTTGGCGTCGTTCACGGCCACGTTCCCGGAGCCCACGGTCAACGTGCCGAAGCGGGCATTCTGTAGCGCGATCATCTGGACGTCGGCCCCGACGCAGGTGCCGGCGGCACACGAATCAGAGAGCGTACAGCGCTCGCCGTCGTCGCAACCAGATCCATCCGCCACTAGGGGATTGCTGCATCCGTCGTCGGGGGCGCAAAGGTCGCTCGTGCACCCGTTGCCGTCACTGCAGTCGAGCGGTTGACCGAGCACGCAACCCGTCATGGGGGCGCACGTCTCGAGCCCATTGCAGACGTCGTCGTCATCGCACACCAGGGGGCTCCCGCCCGCACATTGCCCGCTCTGACACGTCCCACCCGTCGTACACTGATCGCCGCAGCTCATGCCGTTCGGAATGAAGGTGTCGGCGGGACATGGGGCACCACCGCCGCTGCACTGCTCGGCGACGTCGCAGGCAGTAGCGAGCGCGCGACAGACGGTGCCACCCGGCAGCGCCGGGTGCGTGCATACCGCACCACCGTCACAGACGTCGGCGGTGCAGCCATTACCGTCGTCAGTGCACGGGACGAAGGGCGTCGAGGTGCATTGGTTTGCGCCCTCGTCGCACGTGGCGACGCAATTCGTGTTGCCAGCGCACGGGTCCCCGGCATGGCCGACGCATGCCCCCGTTTGGCACGTGTCGGCGCCGTTGCAGAATACGCCGTCGTCGCAGGATTCGCCGTTCGGCTCGAACGATCCGATGCACTGACCGACTTGATCGCAGTGATCGGTCGTCGTGCACTCGTTGCCATCGGCGCACGGCGCACCCTGTCCGACATACTGGCAATTGAACTTGCAGCAGCTCATCACGAAGAAGCAATTGCTGCCGGTCGTGCACGTTGCGAGCGTCGGATCACCGTTCACGTGCAACGCGCCGCCGGGGTCGCACTCCTCGGGGCCCGAGGTCACGGCGTCACCACACGTACCGGCGCCATACGCGTTGGCGCTCACCGCCATCATCACGGCCACGAGACACGCTACTCGGAGGAATCGGGAATCGAATCGTCGCATGGGGGTCTCCATTTCTGCCGACGCCAAACGCAGGGTCGGATGAGCGAGCGATGCTATGCCTCATGCCCGACTCCGCAAGCTGCGGTCAACGGCGGATTGCGATCGGTCGTCGATTCCCACTGCCGCGGTGCGCCAAGACACCTCACTCGTTGTCCGCGCCGTGGCCCGTTGGCCGTACTCCTCGCCAACAGCGGGAACTCCGCAACGATTGCGCGCACGCCTCTCAGCAGAACACGGTCCGCGCAGGAGTTTCGCAGGACGTGACGATGCTACGGCGGGACGACATCGTGAGCGAGACCGACCTCCGCGAGGCCGCCGAAAAGGTGGCCGCTTACCTCGCCATCGCCGAGAACCGTCAGCGAACCGTCAGTCCGCCGCCCAGTGGTGGCCATACCCGAGAACTGCGACGCCGCAACGCGCCGACTTTCAAATGCCGGGGGCGGGACTCGAACCCGCACGGGGTTACCCCCACGGAGTTTTAAGCCCCGTGTGTCTACCCATTCCACCACCCCGGCCGGCGCAGCCGGCTCGTGTCCCGATGCCGCCGGCGTAACGGCCGCTGTGTCATGACGATCGAATGAAGGAAGGAGGAAACGAGAGGCGGCGAGCGGATTCGAACCGCTGCATCGAGGTTTTGCAGACCTCTCCCTTAGCCACTTGGGTACGCCGCCCTGCGAAGGTCCCGTTCGTACCATGCACTCGTCCCAACCGGCAAGGCGCGGGCGGCGCCGGAGATCCGAATTGCCTCGTCAGCGCACGAGGCCTACAGTCACATTTAGCCATGCACGCCGCGTTAGGTTTCGCCCTCACCGTCGCGTTGCTCCTTCTCCCAGCGACCCGCAGCGACGCCAAGATCTATCGGTGGGTCGACGAGCACGGCGTCACGCACCTCGACGATGTCATCGACAACGTGCCCGAGCCGGAGCGAGCCGACGCCAAGGTCTTTCAGAGCACGACCAGCACCCCGCCTCCAGCACCGACGAACGGACCCAACCAAGCGGCGTTTGCCAACGGTGTCGCCCGAGAGCTCGGCGTGATCGCCGTTCCGACCCAGGACGCGGTCTCCGCGCTCCATCTGGTCGGCGTCTACCCGAACGCCGGATGGAATCCCACGGCCAACCTCACACCGGCCGTCGTCGACGAGGTCGTGCGCGCGGCACGCACCGCGGCCCGCGCCCGCCGGTTGCCCCAGGGTGAGGTGGCGGTCGAGGCCGCCGTGCTGCGTATCTCGTCGGGACTCGGGATTGCGGGGCCGCCGCCACAGGCCGTCGTCGAGACGCCCCCACCGCCGGACCCGACGATCATCTTCGCCCCCAACATCGTGGTCGAGTCGCCGCCGTCGACCGTTGTCGTCCGCACGATCGAACGCGAACGCGCCCCGGTGCTCACGCGCTACGGCTGGGATCCGGGATACGGCGACGGCGTCCCGTTCGCACCGATCCAGGGTGGCGCGTCGGGTCCGATTCCGGATCGCATCACGCCGCTCTCGAATCCGGCAGGCCATCTGCGCGGACCCGCCGTACCGCCGCGCCCGCGACTCGGACCGTTCCGCCGCCCGCCGACGTTCTGATCGCCGCACACGATTCTTCCGCGTCGGCTGGCGTTGCCGCGGCCGCTTGGTTATCACCCCCGAGGCTCGCGCTGGCCACGGAGGATTGCCATGAAGCTCGACACCGTCTTCGCCCCGACGTCGCTCGCTGACGTCCCTGCCCTCGCCAAGGCCGCCGACGAGGTCGGCTTCGACGCCCTTTTCACGGCGGAAACCAGTCACGATCCGTATCTCCCACTTCCGCTCGTCGCCGAGCACACCGAACGCATCAAGTTCGGCACCTCGATCGCCGTCGCCTTCCCGCGGAGCCCGCTCGTGCACGCGCAGATCGCGTGGGATCTCGCGGCGCAGTCGAAAGGCCGCTTCATTCTCGGGCTCGGCACCCAAGTGAAGGGCCACAACGAGCGGCGCTTCGGCATCAAGTGGGAAGCGCCGGGACCGCGTCTCCGGGAGATGATCCTCTGCATCCGCGCCATCTGGGACTGTTGGCAGAACGGCACGCGGCCGAGCTTCGAGGGCGACCACTATCGATTCACGTTGATGACGCCCTTCTTCAGCCCGGGCCCGATCGCGCACCCGAACGTGCCGATCTGGATCGCCGGTGTGAACACCTACATGTGCGAGCTCGCGGGCGAGATGTGCGAGGGCTTTCACGTCCACCCGTTTCATTCGATTCGCTACCTGACGGAGTCGTTGCTGCCGGAGGTCGAGCGCGGCCTCGCGAAGGGGCGTCGGAACCGCAGCGACATCACACTCGCGACGAGCGCCTTCGTGATCGCCGGCGACACCGACGAGGAGATCGAGCGCGCCAAGGACCCGGTGCGGATGCAGATCGCGTTTTATGCCTCGACCCGCACCTACGTGCGCGTGCTCGAGAGTCACGGTTGGGGCGAGACCTGCACCCGCCTGAACGAGAAAGCCGCCAAGGGCGACTGGGGCGGCATGGCGAGCGAGATCACCGATGAGATGCTCGACGTGTTCGCGGTCACCGCGCGCTGGGACGACGTCGCCACCAAGGTCCGCGCGCGCTACACGGGCATTCTCGATCGGGTGGCGCTCTATCTGCCATTCCGCCCGGGCGCCGACACCGAGCGTTGGCGGTCGATCGTGCGCGCCTTCGCGTGAAACGCCCGCGTCTCGGCAGCGGCATCCGCATCGTCTTTGGCACTGAAGGCGGGCGCCGAGTCGTGACGGTCGAAGGGGCTGGCCTGGCGGAGGCAGAGCGCCGACAGCTCCGGAAGCTCCTGGTGCCGCTCGCGATCCGGACCGGCGTCGTCACGATCAGGCGCGACTGGCTCGGTCGCCAGCGCGTCGGCTTCAGCCGCGAGATTCCCGAGCCGATGCAGCAGGTGGTCCGCAATCTGGTGGGCAACTTGTCCCGTCTCCGCTCGCTCTGACACACGCGGTGTGCCGCGCCCGGTACCGTCATTGCGGCGACGGTCCGAAAACCGAGTATCGACGGCCTTTCTCCGCTGGCACGAACATCGCTTTGAAGGTCTATGTCCGCGGCGAGCGGAACATCATGCCTGAACCGACACCGACCCCCGCTTCTTCAACCTCCTCCTCCTCCTCCCCCGCTTTCGACTTTCCGCTCGCCGCGGGCGCCACGTTGCTCACTCTGGTTGGCTACCTCGAGCCCGCCGCCCGTATCCCCGCGGGTGCGCTCACCCTCTCCACCCTCCTGCTTCTGTTGCTCGGCGCCGTGCGCCGCCGTAACGCGTTGGCTCGTCCCCCCGGGGCCTGACGCGGCGGCGGTTCGCGGCGCTGAGTGTTGCACTGCCCTTACGCGAGCAACGTCCGCGCGCGCTCGAAGATCCCCGCCAACATGGGAATCGTGAGCCGCCCCGTCTGCGTGTTCTGACGGCTCGGATGATACGACGCGATCAGCACCACCGATCCGATCGTCGTTTCGACCCCGTGCCCGAAGCGCGGCAACGGCCGCGGGAGCCCGACGCCGCGCGCCCGCTCCGTCGCTAGAACCGCGGCAAACCCGATCTGACCGAGCGCCACGACGACGCGCACCCGCGTCAGCAGCGCGCGCTCACGAAGGAGATAGCCCCGGCAACGCTCCAGCTCGTCGACGGTAGGACGGTTGTCGGGCGGCGCGCAGCGCGCCGCCGCAGTGATGTACGCGTCGGTCAGGCGGAGGCCGTCGTCACGGCGCTCCGACGTCGGGAGACTGGCGAACCCGGCCCCGTGCATCGCGCGCATGAGCCAGTGGCCACTGTCGTCGCCAGTGAACATCCGGCCCGTCCGGTTGCCGCCGTGGGCCGCGGGCGCGAGCCCGACGACCACGAGACGCGCGCGGGCGTCGCCGAAGCCGGGCAGCGGCCGGCCCCAGTACGTGTCGTCGCGAAATTGTCGACGCTTCAGGCGAGCGATCGCCTCCCGATGCGCCACCAGCCGTGGACACGCTCGGCAGCCGACGATCTCGTCGGCGAGCGTCCGCAGCGTCTCTCGTCGGCCCTCAGTCGCCGACGTAGCGGACCTGATTGCGATCGATCAGGACCAGCCCCGGAATCTCACGATCGCTGAGGCCGTGCTGCACCGCGAGGTGCTCGACGAAAGCCGCGCGGGTCCGAAAGCCCTGTTCGTGCGGCCGACAGAAATACGGCACCGGCTGATTGATCGTCACGATCCCCGGCACCGCGTGATGCGAGCCACCGAACGGGAAGACGACGCTGGTATCGTAGCTGTCGAGCGGGACGTCGACGAAGAGATCGGTCCGAGGGTCACCGCGGTGGCCCATCCGGACGTCGCCGCCGAGCGCGGGGGCCGCCGTCACCAACGCGAGCACGACGAGGACAACGATGTCACGCATCGCCCTCGAGTATGCCTGTCGATTTCCGGCGTCGGAATCGTCATTCGCACACGCGTCACTTGTTCGCGCCCCATGTGCCGAGCCGCGCCGCTGTTTCCGCCGCGCGCGCCCACAGCAGCTCCGCGGCTTGATCCGGGTTCCAACGCCCTGCGATCTCGCCCGGCAACAGCATGTGCGTCGCGCGCGGCGCTTGCTGCAGCGTCTCGTCGAGGAACGGATAGCGAGCGACCCACCCCGGCACCTGCGAGTCCGAGAAGTACGAAAGCGAGATGGCCGCGGCGCCCCGTTGATCGACGCGAGCGTCACTCAGCTCGGCGGCTTTGTAGCGTCGGATGTCGCGGGCGGTGTCGTAATAGCCGAAAACTTCGGCAACGACGTCGCGCACCGCCGCGCTGCCCTCGCCTTCGATGTGGAGCGCAGCGATGGCGTTTCGCGCCTCGTCGATCCGGCGCTCGTAGACGGCAAGCGGCACGACGAGACGCGCCGCCTCGTCGACGGCGCCGAGGACGGCGGCTGCCGCGATGGCTTTCGCCGCGAGCTCTGCGGACGCGTCGGCGCGTGCGGGGAGCACGGCAGCGCGCGCGGCGGGAGACGGAACCGGTGTCGGACGCCGCACCGGGGGAACCACCACCGGGGCGGCAGCGACGGGCGTATCCACGGTCGGTGCGTCGGCCTTACCGGCGACGACGGTGGGAGCCGCACCGATTGCGCTTTCGGAGGGGGCGCTCGGGAGCGCGAGCGCGAAGAGCTGCCCGTCGCGTTCGGCGGCCAGCAACAAGACGAGACCTTTGGCCATGGTCACGGCCGCGACCGCTTCGAGATCGGCGCAGCGGAGGGTCCGGCGGTCGTTGGCCTGACGAATGACGTCACCGGGTCGCAACGAGGTCGAGGGTGCACCGGAGCGCACTACGGTGAGGCGTTCGTTCATGCCGCCCAGGCCCGACGACTCCTCGACCGTCAATGAAAACACGTCAGAGAGATCACAGGCGGTCCCGGCCCATGCCTTTTCCGGGGCCAGCATCGAGGTCGTCACGGCGAACGCCATGCCCAGTAGACGATTCGTCACGCTTCCTTGAGACATGCTTCCCCCCTTTTTTCTGCGACCTCTCCCCTATCTCGGGAATTGTCGGATGACACCGGCTCCGCTAGGTTCCTTCGCGAGCGGCGGTTCTGCCGCAGAAGCTCTCGCAACCAAACTGGCAACGGGATGGGCGCGAGTGGGGCGGAGGGAAAAGGGGGCCCTCCGCCCCGGTTTTTTTGTTACCGCCGATCCGTCGCATCGCGCGCGCCTACAGACCACAGCGTTCGCAGCTTTGCCAGTCGGCTGCTACGCGTGACGCGTGACGACGGTTCCGAGTCAAAGTGCCGACGGCGTCCGCTGGGATCTGCGCGAGCTCTATGACGGCCCTGCGGATTTACGGATCGAAGGCGATCTCGCCGCAACGGTCGTGCGCGCCGAGGCCTTCGCCGCGGAATGGCGCGGTCGCCTCACCGCGATCACGGCGCCCGCGCTGCGCGCTGCCCTCGCCGAGTACGAAGCGATCCAGCAACTCGCGCAGCGCCCGGGCTTCTACGCGTCGCTGCTCACCGCGATGGACTCGCAAGACCCCGTCGCGCTTGCGCTCGAGCAGCGGACGGCCGAAGCGCAGAGCGAGCTCCGGGCCCAGCTCGTCTTCTTCGAGCTCGAAATCCTGGCACTCGACGACGCCAGCGCGAGCACGCTCATCGCCGACCCCGCGCTCGCCACGTACGCGCACTTTCTGACCCAGCTCCGCCGCTTCAAACCGCACGTGCTGAGCGAGCCCGAGGAGCGCGTGCTCACACGAAAGGAGCTGAGCGGGAAAACCGCGTTCGTCCAGCTCTACGACGAGATCTCAGGAGCGCTGCGCTTCGAGATCGACGGGAAGGACGTCACCGAGGGCGAGGTCCTGTCCCTGCTCCACCACCCGGATCGCGAGCGCCGCCGGAACGCCCTGACCGCCCTCCTCGAGCCCTATGCGGCCGCTCGCTTACCCCTCACCGCCATCTTCAACGCGCTGTTGCTCGACCATCGGGTCGACTGCGAGATGCGGCGCCACGCCGACGTCACCGATCCGACGCACCTCGCGAACGAGGTCGCTCCCGAGATCGTCTCGACGATGATGGATGCCGTCGACCGTCATCGGCCGACCATTCAGCGCTTTCTCCGACTGAAAGCGCGTCTCCTCGGCCTGCCCCGGCTCGGTATCGCCGACGTCTACGCACCCCTCGACGCGACGAGCGCCGCCGTGCCCTGGCCCGCCGGTCGCGCGACCGTACTCGACGCCTTCGCCCGCTTCGATGGTGGGCTCGCGACGATCGCGACCGACTTGCTCGACCGGGCCCACGTCGACGCTGAGGTGCGCGCCCGCAAGCGCTCGGGTGCGTTCTGCGCCGCGCTCGGACCGGACCATGCTCCGTACGTGCTCTCCACCTATACCGAGACCAGCCGCGACGTCGCGACACTGGCGCACGAGCTCGGGCACGCGGTGCACTACGTGCTCGCGCGCCACCAGACTCCTTTGCACTACGACCCGCCGTTGGTCCTCGCCGAAACCGCTTCGGTCTTCGCCGAGATGCTGGTGACGGACCATGTCCTGAGTGGCACGACCGATCGCGACGCCCGTCGTCGCCTGCTGGTCGAAACCCTCGATGAGATCTACGGAACGGTATTCCGCCAGCACGCGCTCACGCGCTTCGAGATGGCCGCACACGCCGCCCGCCGCGACCACCGCCTCGACTACGACGAGATCTGCGACCTCTGGATGGCGGAGCAAACGCGCCTCTTCGGCGACAGCGTCGACGTCGACCCCGTGTATCGCGCCGGCTGGAGCTACATTCCGCACTTCATCCACAGCCGTTTTTATTGCTACTCGTACGCGTTCGGCGAACTGCTGACACTGGCGCTCTTCCAACGGTACAAGGACGAAGGACAGGCGTTCGTACCGGCCTACCTGGAGCTGCTGAGCGCCGGTGGCAGCGCGCCGCCCGACGTACTCGCGGGACGGCTCGGTTTCGATCTGCGCTCCGCGGATTTCTGGGATCGTGGCTGTGCCGCCATTACGCACATGGTGGACGAGCTCGAACAGAGCTGAACGAGACGACGAGTGGTGGAACCGACGGATCGGTCGGCCACGCGCCTGCAGCCGCAGCCGCTTCCCACCCCGCGACATCCGCGAGCAATGCGGACAGGTCCACACCCCTGAAGATGGGGCGGTGGGGCCCGAGCTTCACGCGCCCGGCCGCGAAGAGCGACACGGCGCCGCGCGGGTTCGCGTGCGCGAGATGGTGCATCGCGACGGCAATCTGAATCAGCCCCTGCACGACCGATCGTTCCGGATCGGCGAGCTCGAGCCAGATCGCTTCTAGAACCTCGTGCACCTCGAAGTAGAGGCCGGCTCGAAAGAGCACGGCCGCTTCGGCGAGCGCACGTTCGAGAGGCGTCGTCGGAGACGACCGCTCGCGTCGACAGGCCTCGGCCGCCGCGACGCCAGCTTCCAGCCGTCGAATCGTCGGCGCCACTTCATCGGGAGGCCAGCTGCCGATTCGGACGAGATCCCGCAACGCCGCCAAGGCCGCATCGTCGGCGAGGGCGCCGACGATGGCCGCGGCCACACGATCGCGCACGGCCAGGCTGCGGCTGACGAGCAGCGGCGACGTCACGGCACGAAGAGCTGCGCGATCTGGTCGGCCTGCCCTGCCGCGTCGGCACGGCCGAGCGCAAAGAGCTGGCGGGTGTAGCTGCCATCGAACAACACGTACGAAAGCAGATCGGCCTCGCCTTCGGGCACCCCATGCGCCGCCGAGCGCATGATCAGATCGGCCACCAGACGAGCCGGGCTCAGCGACCGTGAGCGTTCGGCGTAGCAGCGCCCGGCGAGCTTGCCGAGGTCCTCCGACGGGCGGATCACGCAGTCCTGGATCACGCGATAGTTCGTGCCGCGCGTCGCGCGGATGATCTCGTTGATCTTCGGGAGGAACTCCGCACCGAAGGCTTGCTCGCCGCCTTGCAACAAGGCGTTCATGAGCCGCATGCGTTGCAGGTCGTAGTCGATGTGATCGAGCATCATCGCGTTCAACACCTTGCCCATCAGGTACGCGGGATTGCCGTACGCGGTCTCGCGCGGGCTCGGGGTGGCCGCTTCGCTTTCGGCATCGGGCGGGTGGCGAAGGGCCACCAGCAGAAGGCGATCGGCCCCGAGGCGGAGCGCGGGAGACAGCGGCGTGTTCAAGCGGAGCCCGCCGTCGCAATAGAAATGGCGACCGATCCGCACCGCCGGAAACAGCAGTGGAATCGCCGCGGACGCCAGGATGTGCGACGGCCCAATCCCGGAGGAACGTGCGACCACGTACGGATCGTATTCCCACGCCTTCAGGCTCACCCGCGCGCCGTCGACGAAGACGACCGCTCTCCCCGACGCGATCTCCGTGCACGAGATGCAGAGCACCTGCCGCGACGCACGCAGGTTGCTCCGCAGCTGACGCCACGGAATCTGCCGCAAGACCATCTCCTCGAGCGCGCTCGTATCGAGGAGGCCGGGCAGCCGCGTCGGCAGCCGCGCGCCCGCGGCCGGCGGGCTCGTCAGAAACGGGATGCTGAAAAGCCGAGACGGGATGCGCAGCAGGTCGCCGATACTCAGTCGATAGACCCGCTCGAGCGACATCGAATCCCACGTCGACGTGAGCCGGGCGACGCGCGTTTCCGCATCCTCCTGCAGCGTCGCCGTCCAGTAGGCCGCATGAATCGCCCCGACCGACGCCCCGCTCACGATGTCGAAGGACGGCATGAAACCGAGGCGTTTTGGGAGATCCTCGATCAGGAACGCGAGCACGCCGGCCTCGTAGGCCCCGCGCGCGCCGCCACCCGCCAGGACCAAAGCGACCCGCGGGTGACCGTCGGGAGCTCCGCCCATGCGGTGGACTTCAGGGTCGATCACGGCATCCCAAAAAAAACGGCCCCGGCGAATCGCCGGGGCATGATCTTCGAGAGAGCGGGTGAAGGGCTTCGAACCCTCGACCCCGACCTTGGCAAGGTCGTGCTCTAGCCAACTGAGCTACACCCGCAGAAGGGCGGCACCATATGGAGGTCATGGCGACCTGTCAACATTGCCGCCCCCATCCGCGACGTGGCGTGCGCGCACGGCCCGATAGACACGGACGTGGTAGTCGACCGCCGACCAGACGCCCATCACGACGGCGATCCACAAAAAATAGACGCCCCCGAGATGAAAATCGACGTAGAGGTAGCGCTCGTGCAGCAAGAGCCCGGTGAGCGCGAAGATCTGGAAGATCGTCTTGTACTTTCCGAGCTCCTCGGCTCCGAGCGTGATCCCCTCGCTCGACGCGATGCTGCGCAGGCCCGTCACGGCGATCTCACGACCAACGATCAGCACGACGAGCCAGCTCGGCACCCGCGGCTCGCACACGCCGGCGGTCTCGGGCAGGCACGGCATCGCGACGATCATGATCAGCACCGAGACGACGAGGAGCTTGTCGGCGAGCGGATCGAGGAATTTGCCGAGCGTGGTGACGATCCCGTGCTTCCGGGCGAGATAGCCGTCGTAGTAGTCGCTGAGCGAGCCGAGCACGAAGAGGATCGCCGCAACGACACCCGCGAATTGCCCAGGATCGCGCAACAGAACGACCAGCACCGGGACGAGAGCAATCCGAAACAAGGAAAGCAGATTCGGCGTGTTCCAGAGCTGATTCGCCGAAATCCGCCGAGAAGGCGACTCCTCTGTCGTCATCGTCGTCCCGCCGGGCGCCGTCGCAGTCCCGACAGGCAGCGACCGTTCACCGGGCGCTGGCGATGGTCTGTTGCAGGTAGTCCTGCCGGAAGCGCAGAACGCGATGGACGTAGTTGCGAGTCTCCTGGAATGGCGGCACGCCGCCGTATTGGTCGACGTGCCCCTCGCCCGCATTGTAGGCCGCGAGCGCAAGCACCACGTTGTTGCTGTAGCGGTCGAGCAGCATCCGGAGATGCTGGACGCCACCGTCGATGTTCTGCAGGGGCTCGTGAACGTTCGTCACACCGTGCATCTGGGCCGTGCCCGGCATCAGTTGCATGAGCCCGCGGGCGCCCTTCGGCGACACGGCATTCGGCTGGAAACCCGACTCGGCCTTGATGACGGCCTTCACGAGAGCCGTCTCGACGTTGTAGCGCCGCGAGACGTTCGCGATGATCGGATCGAAGGCTCGCGACTCGACCCGCATACGGTTCGGGTCGACCCGATACGACGGCAACGCGCTGATGCCCGGAAGCGCGCTGATGCTCGGCATCTCCCGGATGACGACCCGGTAGAAGCGCTTGTCGGTCGGGACGTTGGTGTAGTGAATCGTCCCGTAGCGATCGACGCGCTTGTAGATGTCGGCCGACGATTCGGCCACATGGCCGAGGATGAGCCCGATGCTCAAGACTCCCGCGACTGCGACCACCACCCGGCGCCTGCCCCAACCCGCCGCCATTGCGTGCACCATAGTCATCACGACCGTAACCCGTCAATGCGTATTCGTCGACGGGCATGCTCGGACATCGCGCCGAGTCAGAATCCTGACCCGGAGAGGATCGTATCGCGCTGCCAGCGCACATCGTCACGCTCGGGGTAGTCGATCGTGTAGTGCAAGCCGCGGCTCTCGCGGCGTGCCATGGCGCAGCGAACGATGAGCTCGGCAACCGTCGCGATGTTCCGCAACTCGAGCAAGTCACCGGTCACGAGGAAATCCCAGTAGTACTCGCGGATCTCGTCCTGGAGCATGGCGATGCGCTTTCGCGCCCGCTCCAATCGGCGGGTCGAACGTACGATGCCGACGAAATTCCACATCGTTCGCCGGACCTCGTCCCAGTTCTGCGTCACGACGACCGACTCGTCACTATTGACGGCCGTGCCGGTGTTCCATTCGGGGAGAGTCGGCGGTGCCGTCGGATCGTCGGCCAGCCTGGCCACCGCGTGAAGCGCCGCGCGATGCCCTAAGACCAAGCCTTCGAGCAGCGAGTTCGAGGCGAGCCGGTTGGCGCCGTGCAGCCCGGTCATTGCCACCTCGCCGCACGCGTACAGACGCGGAATCGACGTCCGGCCGTCCTGATCGGTTGCCACGCCGCCGCACAGATAGTGGGCCGCCGGTACGACCGGCATCCACTGCCGCGTCGGGTCGATGCCGAGCTCACGACAACGCCGGACGATGTTCGGGAAGCGCTCTTCCGTCCATGTGGCGGGCTGATGCGTAATGTCGAGGAACACGTGCTCGAAGCCATGGACCTTCATTTCGTGGTCGATCGCGCGCGCGACGACGTCACGGGGCGCGAGCTCGGCGTCGCGATGATATCGCTCCATGAAGAACGACCCGTCGGGTAAGCGCAGGCGTGCCCCTTCCCCGCGCAGCGCTTCGGAGATCAGAAACGACTTGGCCTGCGGATGGTAGAGACACGTCGGGTGGAATTGGAAGAACTCGAGATTGCCCACGGTGGCGCCGGCGCGATAGGCGATCGCGACGCCGTCGCCCGTCGCGACGTCGGGGTTGGTCGTGTAGAGGTAGACCTTCCCTGCCCCACCCGTGCACAAGACGGTCGCTCGCGCGCGGATCGCCCGCACTCGACCCGATACGCGGTCGAAAATGTAGGCGCCCCAACAAATCGGGGGGTCGGGAGCGCGCCCCCGTTTGCGATCGATCAAGAGATCGACGGCGAGCGCGTTCTCGAAGACCGTCACGTTCGGATGGCCGCGTAGCGCCACCGTGAGTGCGCGCACCATTTCCTGGCCGGTCAGGTCGCCCGCGTGCAGCACCCGACGCCGCGAGTGTCCGCCTTCCCGCCCGAGGTCGTACTCGCGTGCCGCACCCTCCCCATGGGTGTCGAAGCGGGTACCGAGCGCGATCAGCTCGCGAATCCGATCTGGTCCCTCGCGGACGACCATCTGCACGACGTCCTCGTGACAGAGTCCAGCTCCAGCGACGAGCGTATCGTCGGCATGCGCCTCGAAGGAATCCTCGGCGTCCCACACCGTCGCGACCCCGCCTTGTGCGTACGACGAGTTACTTTCCCCGCTGCGGTCTTTGGTCACGATCACGACGCGACCGTGATCGGCGACTCGGAGCGCGAACGTCAGCCCCGCGATCCCACTGCCGATGACAAGGAAGTCACAGGACTCGTCGGCGGGGACCATCGGTCAGCCGTTCAGCGTTCGTCCAGCGCTTCGAACAGGACGAGCTGGCGAGGATTGCCGGTGTCCTCGAACGGCACCGGATAGCGCCCCGTGAAGCACGCGTCACAAAAGCCCGGCTGGGTACCGCCGAGATAGGCATACATGCCCTCCTCGGTCAGGTACGCGAGCGAGTCTGCCGTCACGTAGCGGCGGATCTCGTCGACGTCGTGCGACGACGCGATCAGCTCCGCGCGCGTCGGCGTGTCGATCCCGTAGTAGCAGGGGTTCGTCGTCGGCGGAGAGCTGATGCGGAGGTGCACTTCCTTGGCTCCCGAATCGCGAATCATCTTCACGATCTTCCGACTGGTCGTGCCGCGTACGATCGAATCGTCGACGACGACCACGCGTTTCCCTTCGAGCACGTTCCGTTGGGCATTGAGCTTCACCTTGACGCCGAAATGACGGATGGCATCGCGCGGCTCGATGAAGGTGCGGCCGACGTAGTGATTGCGGATCAGGCCCATCTCGAACGGAATGCCGGCCGCCTCGGCGTAGCCGATCGCGGCGGGCACACCAGAGTCGGGGACGGGAATGACGATGTCCGCTTCGACACCCGATTCGCGCGCGAGCGTCCGGCCGAGCTCTTTCCGCGCTTGATACACACTCCGACCGAAGACGATCGAATCGGGGCGCGCGAAGTAGATGTGCTCGAAAATGCATTTCGCGCCGGGCGCTTTGGTGAGCGGATGGTAGGACACGAGGCCAGCATCGCTCATCACGACCATCTCGCCGGGCTCGATTTCGCGCTCGTACTCGGCGTCGACGAGGTCGAGCGCGCACGTTTCCGAGGCGACGACCCAGGCCCCTTTCACGCGTCCGAGGACGAGGGGACGGAATCCATTGGGATCGCGCACCGCGATCAGCTTGTCGGGAGCGAGGAACACCAGCGAATAGGCGCCGCGCACTTGCCGGAGCGCCTCGACGACGCGGTCCTCGAGTGTATCGGCCGTCGCCGCGGCGATCAGGTGAATGATCACCTCGGTGTCGACTGTCGATTGGAAGATCGACCCGCGTTCCTCGAGCTCCGCCCGGAGACGCTCGGCGTTCACGAGATTGCCGTTGTGCGCGAGAGCGAGACCGCCGCGGCCGTACTCCACCACGAGCGGCTGGGCGTTCTTCAGATGCTGTGAGCCGCCCGTCGTCGAGTAACGGTTGTGCCCGATGGCCGCCCGCCCGCGGAGTCGACGGATGATCGCTTCGGGAAAGATGTCCGTGACGAGGCCGAGGCCGCGATGGGAGACGAGGGCCTGCCCGTCGGACGACACGATACCCGCGGCCTCTTGGCCGCGATGCTGCAGCGCGCACAGTCCGAGATAGGCGAGATTCGCGGCCTCGTCGTGGCCGAAGACACCGACGACACCGCACTTCTCACGAAAGCCCCCTTCAGTGGGCATCGCTTCCGAGTATCACGCCGCTGCCGACCCAGCGAGCGCCTTTGTCAGAGCGCTACGCCAACACTCACGGAGCGTGGCCACATCGACTCCAACGAGGTCACCGATCTCGAGCACCTTTCCGCGCACCTCCCCGATCACGGAGATCGGCACGTCTTCCCGACGCGCGATCTCCCGGAGACGCGTCAGGTGCCTTCGGCGCACCGAGACGATCATGCGGGCATGGCTTTCCCCGAAGAGCAGCGCATCGGGTCGGAAACCGCCTTCGAGCTCGATGCGCGCCCCGAGCGGAGCGATCGTCTCACTGGTGATGCAGCACTCCGCGAGCGCGACGGCGAGCCCGCCCTCGGCCACGTCGTGCGCGGATCGCAACAACCCTTCCCGCGCCGACGCCACCACGGCGCGAATCAGCCGGCGCTCAATCTCGAGGTCGATCCACGGGACGCCGCCACGCACCTGATGGTGGACGACCGCGAGATACTCGCTGCTGCCGAGCTCTTCGCGATTGCGCCCGAGCAGCACGACCGCATCCCCTTCGCTCTTGAACCATTGCGTGACGTGCTGACTCGCATCTTCCAGGAGACCGACCATGCCGATCACCGGCGTGGGGGGAATGCTGCGACCTTCGGTCTCGTTGTAGAAGCTGACGTTCCCGCTGATGACGGGCGTTCCGAACGCGAGGCAGGCATCGCGGAGACCCGCAACCGCCTGTTGGAACTGCCACATGACCTCGGGCTTTTCGGGGCTGCCGAAGTTCAGACAGTTGGTGACGCCGATCGGCTCTGCACCGCTGGCCGCGAGATTCCGCGCCGCCTCCGCGACCGCGCTCACGGTGCCGACGTACGGATCGACGAGACAGAGCCGACTGTTGCAGTCGACGGTCATCGCGATCGCCTTTTCGGTACCGGGGAGCCGGACGACCGCCGCATCCGAACCGGGTCGCACGATGGTGCCACCACCGACATAGGTATCGTACTGTCGGTAGACCCACTCGCGCGAGCAAAGGTTCGGAGATTCCATCAATCGCAGCAGCGTTTGGTTGTAGTCCGTCGGCTCGGGCAGATCCTTGAAATTTAACTTTCCGTCGTCGGATGCGTGCGGCTCCGCCGCGGGCCGATCGTACGCCGGCGCGTCGTCGGTGAGCGGCTCGATCGGCAGATCGACGACCAACTTCCCGTCGAATGTACACCGCAGTCGCTTCGTGTCGGTGACCTTCCCGATGACGGCTGCCTCGAGATCCCACTTGGAGAAGATTGCGCGTACGGCGTCTTCCGAGCCCTGGTGCACGACCAGCAGCATGCGCTCCTGGGACTCGGAGAGGAGAATCTCGTACGGCGTCACACCGCTCTCGCGGAGCGGTACGAGCGACAGATCGAGATCCAGACCCGTGCCCCCCCGAGCGGCCATCTCGGTCGACGAGGACGTCAGACCGGCGGCTCCCATGTCCTGGATCGCGACGAGGTGGTGGCTGAGCTCGGGCGACATGAGCTCGAGGCACGCTTCCAGCAGGAGCTTCTCCGTAAAGGGATCACCGACTTGCACGGTCGGGCGCTTGCTCTCCGATTCGGCGTCGAACTCGGCCGACGCGAGCAAGCTGGCACCGTGGATGCCGTCGCGCCCGGTACGCGACCCGACGTACATCACCGGATTACCGACGCCGGTCGCGCGGGCGCGAAAAATCCGATCGGCCTTCACCACGCCGAGCGTAAACGCGTTCACCAGGATGTTGTGATCGTACCCCGGATCGAAGGACACCTCGCCGCCGACCGTCGGAACCCCGATACAGTTGCCGTAGTGTCCGATGCCGCCGACGACTCCTCGGACCAAGAACCCCGTGCGCGGATGATCGATCGCGCCGAAGCGGAGCGAGTTGAGGTTGGCGATCGGGCGGGCGCCCATCGTAAAGATGTCGCGCAAGATCCCACCGACACCGGTTGCTGCGCCCTGAAACGGCTCGACGAACGACGGGTGATTGTGACTTTCGATCTTGAAGACGACGGCGAGACCGTCACCGACGTCGATCGCGCCCGCGTTCTCGCCTGGGCCTTGGAGCACGCGAGGTCCGGTCGTCGGAAGGCCGCGCAAGTGGATACGCGAGCTCTTGTAGCTGCAATGCTCCGACCACATGACCGAGAAGACGCCGAGCTCCTCGAGCGTCGGCGCGCGCCCGAGCGTCGACTCGATGCGCTCGTATTCCTCGGCCGAGAGCCCGTGCTGCAACGCGATGTCGGCGGTGATCTTCATGTCACGGACCGGAGAGGACCTTCGAGCTCGTCGGGACGGCAGGCGTCTCGGCTGATCCGCCCCGCGCCGCGATGATGGACAGAAAGATCTTCCGACCGTCCTCTCCGCCCACCAGCCACTCGCAGGCGTGCTCCGGGTGAGGCATCAGGCCGAAGACGTTACCGCGTGCGTTGCGTATCCCCGCAATCGCCCCGAGCGAGCCGTTGGGATTCGCCTCCGGCGTCACCCGGCCTTCGGCATCGGTGTACCGCAGCACGATCTGGCGGCCCGCTTCGAGGCTGCGCAGTGTGGCGTCGTCGGCGATGTAACAGCCCTCGCCGTGCTTGATCGGAATGTCGAGAACGTCACCACGTCGGCAGCGATTAGTGAAGAGCGTGTCGGCCTCTTCCACGCGGACGTGCACGCGTCGGCAGGAAAATCCGAGCTCGCGGTTGCGGATCAACGCCCCCGGAAGCAGCCCCGCCTCGCAGAGAATCTGGAAGCCGTTGCAGATCCCGAGCACCATGCCGCCGCCCTGCGCAAAAGCTTCGACGGCTCGCATGATCGGGGACAAACGCGCAACCGCACCGCAGCGCAGGTAGTCACCGTAAGAGAACCCGCCGGGAAGAACGACGCAGTCGAGACCGTCGACGCTCTCGTCCTTGTGCCATAGCCGAACGACGGATTCGCCGAGCAGACGCTCCAAGACGAACGCCGTCTGCGCGTCGTCGTTGGATCCGGGGAACGTGATCACACCCCAGCGCATGCGTCAGTCGACCGACGCCGCGTCGATCTCAAAGCGAAAGTCTTCGATCACGCGATTGGCGAGAAGGCGATCGCACATCTCCCGCAGCCGCACCTCGGCACTTTCACGGCTCACGTCGGCGAGACGCACTTCCATGTATTTGCCGATCCGGACGTCCCCGACTTCGGGATAGCCCAGCGTGTGCAAGGAGTGCTGAACGGCCTTCCCTTGCGGATCCAACACGCCCGCCTTGGGCGTCACATACACGCGCGCCAGCCAACCCATGGTGCCACCCTCGTCACTCGGAAAGGAGCTTCGCTGCAGCAAGAAGATCGGCATCGACGTTGCGAACAAGCTTTGGGTCCAGCTCCTCGGAGAGGAGAAGGCATGCGTCGATCATGTCGGTCATTTGGCCCCCCCACGTGGCTTCCGAACCGTGGGCTGTTGGCGCGATTGCCGCTGCCGTGCGCGACCACTGGTACCCAAGCCACGCCGAAAGAGCAAGTCGAGGTGATCGAGATGACGTGCCGGATCGAGGAGACGCTCGAGATCGCGCGAAGAAAGACGCTGGCGAATCTCTGGCTCCGCCGCGAGCGCCTCACGAAACGTCGACTGGCCGGCGAGTGACGCATGCGCCGCGCGTTGCACCCAGCGATATGCGTCCTGTCGGGCTGCGCCCTTTTGCACGAGCGCGAGCAGGAGATTCTCCGACAGCACGACGCCGCCGTGCAAGTCGAGGTTGGCGCGCATGCGGTCCGGGCGGACGACGAGATTCTCGATCACGCCCGTCATGCGCGCGAGCATGAAATCGAGCGCGATCGTCGCGTCCGGCGCGATGACGCGCTCGACCGAGGAATGGCTGATGTCGCGCTCGTGCCAGAGCGCAACGTCCTCGAGGGCTGCACCCGCGTATGCGCGGAGCAAGCGCGCCAGGCCGGTGACGTTCTCCGACAAGATCGGATTCCGTTTGTGCGGCATCGCGGACGAGCCCTTTTGCCCCACCGTGAAAGGCTCCTCCGCCTCGCCCACCTCGGTACGTTGCAAGTGGCGGATCTCGAGCGCGATGCGCTCGATCGACGCACCGAGCACGGCGAGCGTCGAGAAGAACGCCGCGTGGCGGTCACGGGCGACGACCTGCGTGGCCACCGGCTCCGCCGCAAGGCCGAGGCGCTTCATGACGTAGGCCTCGACGTCGGGCGACACGTTGCCGAAGACGCCGACGGCGCCCGAAAGCGTTCCGACCGCGATTTCACTCCCCGCCGTCACCAAGCGAGCCCGATTGCGCACCGCTTCGGCGTGCCAGCTGGCGACCTTCACGCCGAACGTCACGGGCTCCGCGTGCATGCCGTGCGTCCGGCCGATCATGAGCGTGTGCTTGTGCGCGCGCGCGAGGTGATGGAGCGCCGCAATCAACCGATCCTGCCCCTCCAGCAGCACCTTGGTCGCGGCCTGCAGCTGCAACGCGAACCCCGTGTCCAACACGTCGGACGACGTCAGACCGAGGTGCAGAAAACGCCCGTCCGGGCCGACCGTCTCCGCGACCTGCGTCACGAAGGCGATGATGTCGTGCTTCACCTCGGCTTCGAGCACGGCGATTCGCTCCGCATCGATGCGGGCGCGGCGCCGAATCGTCTTGACCGCGCCCTTCGGCACCTCGCCCCGTTCGGCGAGGGCTTCACACGCGAGAATCTCGATTTCGAGCCAGCGTCCGTAGCGTGCCGCATCCGTCCAGATCTCGCCCATCGCCGGGCGCGTGTAGCGACTGATCATGACAAGAGTCCCCCGAACACTCCGTGGTCGATGCCCCGTCCGCGCACGTTGCCGAGCAGCACCAGCGCGCACGTATCGGGCGTGAAGAGGCGTGTGGCCAACGCCGTGATCTCGTCGTTGCTGACCGCCTCGATCCGCCCGGCGATCTCGGCGCTCGAGACCTGGCGGCCAAAATACATTTCGTTGAGCGCAAGACGCTCCATACGTTGATCGGAGGTTTCGAGCCCGAGCAGCAATGTCCCCTTGAGCTTGCCCTTCGCCCGCGTGAGCTCGACGTCCGGGACGCCGGCGGTACGAATGCGCTTCAGCTCGCTGATGACGATCTCGACGACTTCCGGAACCCATTGCGGCCGGGTGCCAGCGGCAATGCCGAAGTATCCGGTGTCGCGATACGAGCAGAGAAACGAATCAATCGAGTAGGCCCTGCCCCGCCGCTCGCGGATTTCTTGAAACAGGCGCGAGCTTGGACTGTCGCCGAGCGTGGAGTTCAGCACCACCGCCGCATCGCGATCGGCATCCGTGACGGAAACGCCACGCGTCGCGAGACAAAGCTGCACCTGCTCCAGTTTCCGCCGATGCACGGTGACCCCGGGCTGGAGAATCGGGTGCTCGGCGTCCTCGAGGGGAGCATGGCCCGTGAGTCCACCAAACAGCGCGGCGATCTCGTCGACGAAACGACCATGTTCAACGTCTCCGGCCGCGGCGATCACGATGCGGTCGGGCCTATAGCGCGAACCCACCCACGCGCGACACGCCTCGCGATCGAAGGTCGCGACCGACTCCCGTGTCCCGCAGACCGGGCGCCCGAGCGCGTGCGCAGGCCAATACGCCTGGTGAAACAGATCGTTGATGAGATCGTCAGGCGTGTCCTCGATCTGCGCGATCTCCTCGAAGACGACGTCTTTCTCACGCGCGATTTCTTCGGGCGCGAACTGCGAGGACAGGAAGACGTCACTCAGCAGGTCGATCGCGAGTCCCGCGTGCTCGCCCAGGACCTTCGCGTAGTAGCAGGTGTGCTCCCGATCGGTGTCGGCGTTGAGCATGCCGCCAACGGCATCGATCTCCTCGGCGAGCTCGGCGGCGGTTCGCCGCTCGGTCCCCTTGAAAAAGAGATGCTCGAGAAAATGCGACAGACCGTTTTGCGCCGCCGACTCGTAGCGCGATCCGCTTTCGACCCAGATGCCGATCGTTACGGACACCATTCCAGGGATTCGCTCCGACAGCACGCGAATCCCGTTCGGAAGCGTCGTCTTCTCGCTGCGAGGATGGGCCGCCGCGTCGATCGACGCGGCGGCGTTCTCCGGTGTCACCAGGTTACTGAGCCGTACCAGTCGCCTGCATGGCTTCTTTGCGGGACAGCCGGATCTTTCCGCTCTTGTCCACTTCGAGCACCTTCACCATCACCTCGTCCCCCTCCTTGAGCACGTCGCGGACTTCCTTGACGCGCTCGGCAGCGAGTTGCGAGATGTGAACGAGGCCGTCCGTGCCCGGAAGGATCTCGACGAAAGCGCCAAAATCCATAATCTTCTTGACGACGCCCTTGTAGATCTTCCCGACTTCCGCCTCGGCCGTCAGGCGATTCACCCAGTCGATCGCCTTCTGCATGGCGACGCCATCGGACGATGCGATGTAGATCGTGCCGTCGTCCTCGACGTCGATCTTGACGCCCGTCTCCTCGATGATGCCGCGGATGACCTTGCCGCCCGGTCCGATGACGTCGCGGATGCGGTCGACTCTGATCTTCAGGGTCGAGATACGGGGCGCGTAGGTCGACATGTCGGTGCGTGCTTCTCCGAGTGCTTCCTTCATGCAGCCGAGGATGTGCAGCCGCCCCTCGCGTGCCTGGTAGAGCGCATCGCGCATGATCTCGCGCGTGACGCCGCCGATCTTGATGTCCATCTGCACGGCGGTGATGCCATCGGCCGTACCGGCGACCTTGAAATCCATGTCGCCGAGATGGTCCTCGTCGCCGAGGATGTCGGAAAGGACGCGGATCTCGTTGCCCTCGCGAATCAGCCCCATGGCGATACCGGCAACCGGCGCCTTGATGGGCACGCCGGCATCCATGAGTGCCAGCGAGCTGCCGCACACGGAGGCCATCGACGAAGACCCGTTGGACTCGAGGATCTCGGAGACGAGCCGAACGGTGTACGGAAACGTCGCCTCATCGGGCATGACCGCTTCGACGGCACGACCCGCCAGCGCTCCGTGACCGATCTCGCGACGGCCCGGTCCGCGCAGGAACTTCACCTCACCGACGCTGTACGGCGGGAAGTTGTAGTGCAGCATGAATTTTTTGTAGACCTCGCCGCCGAGCGCATCGATCTTCTGTTCGTCGGACGACGTCCCGAGGGTCGCGACGACCAGTGCCTGCGTCTCGCCGCGGGTGAACAGCGCCGAGCCGTGCGTACGCGGCAGCACGCCGACCTCGGACGTGATCTGCCGGACGTCGGTGAGACCGCGCCCGTCGATCCGGCGGCGCTGCTCGACGATCAACCCGCGAACGGCGTCGTACTGTGCGTCCTCGAAGAAACCCTTGATTTCCTTCTCGCGGTCCGCGAACTCGCCGGCGAGACTGGTCAGCAACTCGCTCCGCACCTGGCGGACGGCGTCGCTTCGCTCGTGCTTGCCGACCGTCTCCAAGGCCTTGAGAATCTTCGGCAGCGCAGCGTCGTGCACCCGTTTCTGCAGCACGCTGTCGACCGAGGGAGGCACCACGGTGCGCTTCGGCTTGCCGAGCGCCTTTTGCAGTTGGTCCTGGAGGTCCAGGATCTTCTGCATCTCGCTGTGGGCCGTGAAAAGCGCCTCGAGGATGACGTCCTCCGACAGCATCTTGGCGCCGCCTTCGACCATGACGAGCGCGTCGCGCGAGCCGGCCACGATCAGCTGCAGGTCGCTCTCCGCGTATTGCGACATCGTCGGATTGACGACGAGCTTACCGCCGATGCGACCCATCCGGATTCCGGCGATCGGGCCGTTGAACGGAATGTCCGAAACCTGCAGTGCCGCGGACGCGCCAATCAGCGCCGGCATGTCCGCGTCGTTCTCTTTGTCGAACGACAACACGGTTGCGACGATCTGGGTTTCGCAACGGAAGCCCTCAGGAAAGAGCGGCCGCAGCGGCCGGTCGATCAGGCGCGAGTTGAGAATTTCCTTCTCGCTCTGCCGCCCCTCGCGCTTGAAGAAGCCACCGGGAATCTTACCCGCGGCGAACGTCTTCTCTTGGTAGTCGCAAGTCAGCGGAAAGAAATCGATGTTCTCGCGCGCTTCTTTCGCGGCGGTAGCGGTGACGAGCACCACCGTGTCTCCGTACTGCACCAGCGCGGAGCCCCCGGCTTGCCTCGCCATGCGCCCGACCTCGATGGAAAGAGGTCGCCCATGGAACTCGATTTCAACTTTTTTCATCTATCCCACTCCCGGCCCCACATGGGGACTCTGCCTAGATAATGTGAATTGCAAGGCGAGAAACTAACGGGTTGGGAAAGCGAAAAAGCTTACTTACGGATGCTGAGACGTTCGATGACGGTCTTGTAACGCTGGAAATCGATCTTCTTGAGGTAATCCAGCAACCGCCGCCTCTGCCCCACGAGCTTCAACAGGCCGCGACGCGAATGATGATCCTTGGCGTGGGCCTTGAAGTGCTCGGTCAAATACCCGATGCGGTCACTCAGCAATGCGATCTGTACTTCGGGCGAGCCGGTATCCGTCTCGTGCCGTCGGTACGCTACCAGGAGTTCCTGGGTGCGCGATGCTGCGCCGCTCGTTCCTTCTCCCATGTCGTTTCTCGTCAAGCGCGCAGCAGTACCATGGGATTTTCGAGATGTAAAGTATGCGCCATGTTTTTAGGTCGCCCCACCGAGCGCGGCGCCCTCGGTCCATACGCGAGCGAGCTGCCAGGTGGCCCCGTCCGCCGCCGATGCGATGGCCACGAGATCACCACCGCTGTTTGCAACCCGAACCACCTCGCCAGCACTGCGCGGGGGCCCGAGTGCCACGAGCGCATGCTGCTGGCCGCGGCGTATGGAACCGATCGTGCGCTCGTCTGCCACGACCGCACGAAGACCCGCAAGCGCAGCGGACGGCGTCATCAACGGAAGGCGGCCTTCCGCAGCGACGCGCTCGACATCATACAGCGGGACCGCTGCGGCAATGTCGAAGGGGCCGCTCGCCGTACGGCGGAGCGTGGCCAGGTGCGCTCCCGGACCGAGGGCGAAACCGAGATCCTGCGCCAACACGCGAACGTACGTGCCCTTCGAGCACGTCACGGCGAAGCGCAGTCGGTCCGGTGCCACCATGGCCACGTCGAACTGCGCAATGCGGACCGGCCGCGGCGCGCGCTCGATGGTCCTTCCTGCCCGCGCCAAACGATAGAGCGGGACACCTTCGCGCTTCAAAGCGGAGTACATCGGCGGCGTTTGAAGGATGTCTCCGCGCAGCCGCGCGACGGCAGTCTCGATGTCCCGAGTCGAGAGCCGGGGAACCGGACGCGTCTCGAGCACGGCGCCCGTCAGATCGAGGGTATCGGTCGTGGTCCCGAGCGCGATGTCACCGACGTAGCGCTTTTCGTTTTCGGCCAGGAACGGCGCGATCTTGGTGCCCTCCCCCAGACATATCGGAAGAAGACCCGTCGCGAATGGATCGAGCGTTCCGAGGTGGCCGACCTTCCGCTGAGCGAGCACGCGCTTCACGCGCGCGACGACGGCCGCCGACGTCATCCCCGCCGGCTTGTCGACCAGCAACAGCCCGTGCAGCTCGCGCCCAGACTCAGGCATCGTCGTCGTGGTCGTCGCCATCGTCGCGACCATCGCTATCGCCATCGTCGTCGGTCGGCGGTGGTTGCGTCTCGCGGAAGAGCTGCTCGAGACGCGCGGCGGTGTCGATCGAAGGGTCGATTGCAAAACGCAATTCCGGCGTAAACCGCAAGCCGAGCCTACGACCGGCTTGCGATTGCAGATACGGCCGCGCACTCTCGAGACCCGCGAGCGTACGCTCCATCGATTCGGCATCGCCGTGCGTCGACACGAACACCGTCGCGTGTTTCAGGTCAGGAGAAAGATCCACCCCGGTAATGGTCACCATGCCGACCCGAGGGTCTTTCACCCCGCGGAGCAGCAATTCCGAAAGTGCTGCCTGCAACAGCGCTCCGACCCGATCTGGACGACGGCCGCTCATGCGTCAGGGTAGTGCAGGAACTCGAGCTGCTCTTCCCCTAGCTCGGCAATCTGCATGTCGTCGATCGACCGTACGACCTCGCGGAGGGCAGCATCGACGAAGGCTTGGTCGGTGCCAACCTGGCTGACCCCGATCATCGCCCGCTGCCAAAGATCATGGTCGCCCGCTTCCGCGATCGACACGTTGAACTTGTTCCGCACCCGCGCCTTGATGGTGCGAAGCACGCTCCGCTTGCCTTTCAGCGAGTGGTTTTCGGGGAGATAGATGGTGAGGCGGAGTACGCCGACGGTCACGACTGCATCCGATCGGCACGCCCGCTCGGGACGTGCCGCCTGAGGTGTCTTCGCGCTTAGACGCGCCGTTCGGCTTGGGCCTGGCCGCCGCCGGCGATCGACCGCGGCGAGGGAGCCAACTGGCGAGCCACTGCTTCGATGTCGTAGGCTTCGACGACGTCACCCTCCTTCACGTCGGTGAAGTTGTCGAAGCTCAGACCGCATTCGTAGCCCGCTGCAACCTCGCGAGCGTCGTCTTTGAAGCGTCGGAGCGTATCGATCTTCCCGTCGTGGATGACGACGTGATCGCGCACGAGCCGGGCTTTTCCTCCGCGCACGATCTTGCCGTCGGTGATGAAGCAGCCAGCCACCTTCCCCGCGCTGGGGACACTGAAAACCTGGCGGACTTCGGCCCGACCGAGGGACCGGTCGCGCAACGTCGGCTCCAAGAGACCTTCGAGCGCGTCGCGGATGTCGCTCACGACCTCGTAGATGATGTTGTACAGGCGGATGTCGACGCCTTCTCGACCAGCGAGATCGGCCGCCTTCGACTCCGGTCTGACGTTGAAACCGATCACGATGGCATTGGAGGCCGCCGCGAGCATCACGTCCGATTCCGTGATGCCGCCGACGGACGCGTGGATGACGGTCAGCTTGACCTCATCGGTGCCCAGACGAGTGAGCGCATCGCGAATCGCCTCGACCGAGCCCTGCACGTCGGCCTTGAGAACGAGCTTCAGCTCTTTCACGCCGCCGGCCTGGATTTGCGAGTAGAGATCCTCGAGCGAAACCTTACTGGTCGTGGCAAGCTCGCTCTCGCGCTGCTTGGCGCGACGATGCTCGGCAACCTGACGCGCCTTCGCCTCGTCGGCGACGGCGACGAACGTGTCGCCCGCCGCGGGAACGCCCGTCAGACCGAGAATCTCGACCGGCGTCGACGGACCCGCTTGGTCGATCTTGCGACCTTGGTCGTCGATCATCGCGCGAATGCGTCCATACTCGAGACCGCACACGAACGCGTCGCCGACCTTGAGGGTTCCCTCTTGGACGAGGACCGTGGCAACGGGACCACGACCGCGATCGAGCTTCGCTTCTATGATGGCACCGCGCGCACGCCGATCGGCGCTGGCCGTCAGCTCGAGAACGTCCGCCTGCAAGAGCAACATCTCGAGCAGCTGCGGAATGCCCTGGCGCGTCTTCGCAGACACGGGAACGACGATGGTATCGCCACCCCAATCTTCCGGCGCCAAACCGACTCCGCCGAGCTCGCGAGTCACACGCTCGAGATCAGCCTCGGGTTTGTCGATCTTGTTGACCGCTACGATGATGGGAACTTCGGCCGCACGAGCGTGATCGATCGCCTCTTGCGTCTGCGGCATGATGCCGTCGTCGGCAGCAACCACCAGCACGACAAGGTCGGTGACCTTGGCGCCCCGCGCACGCATCGCCGTGAACGCCTCGTGGCCCGGGGTATCGAGGAACGTGACGCGACGATCGGCGACGGGCACCGAGTACGCGCCGATGTGCTGCGTAATGCCACCAGCCTCACCACTCGTCACATTGGCCTCGCGAATCGCGTCGAGCAACGAGGTCTTCCCGTGATCGACGTGGCCCATGATCGTGACGACTGGCGGACGCGGACGGCGATCTTCGGACTCGCCTTCGTCCTCGATGCCGACCTCGAGCAACGACTCGACGTTCAGCGCGACGTTCTCGACCGTGTAGTCGAATTCCGCCGCCACGAGAGTTGCGGTGTCGACGTCGAGCACCTGATTCACGGTCGCCATCATGCCCATGTCCATGAGCTTGCGGATGACCTCGCCGAACTTCACGCCGATGGCGCGCGCCAGGTCGCCGACGGTGATGGCTTCCGAAATCTTGACGACGCGCTTGCTCGCCTTCGGCGTGGTGATTTCGGTGTGATGCTGTTCTTTCCCTGGAAGCGCGCGCTTCTTGCGTCGGAGCTTCCCAGGACGACGATCGCGCTCAAGCGTTTCGAGCATGTCCGTCTTCTTGATGACCTTGCGCTTCTTGCCGCTCTTCTTTGCGAACTCGTTCTCTTTCGACTTCGGCGCTTCCGTTCCGGGCGTCGGCGGCGCTCCAGGGGCAGCCGCGCGTTGTGGCGCTCCGGGGGTTTCCGGGCGACGCAAGGTGGCGCGCGGCGGCGGCGTGACCGCCTTCTTCAAGTCGATACGGCCGAGCACACGCACCTGCTGGGGCTCGTCGTCTCGCCGCATCGTCGTCGCCGCGACTTCCGGCGTATCGCCAATGACAGACTCGACTTCGGGTCCCGCTTCTGGCGCAGCTTCGGGCTCGGGCTCCGGCTCTTCGACCGCCGCAGCTTCGCTGGCACTCAAGAATTCGGCTTCGATGTCCGGAACGCTCGGCAGCGGCGGCTCCGGCTCGAGAGCCGGCGTTTCGATCGTCTCGGCCCAGTGGCCCGGATTGAACTCTACGGCCGGCACATCGACGGGCGCGAAGGACGGCAGGGCATCCGGAGACAGCTCGACCGGCAGCTCTTCGCGCTTGATGACCTCGACGCGTTGCGTGCGTCGCCGGATCACATTTGTCGCGACGCGATTCTCGACGACCTGCTCGCGCGCGGTCACCTCTTCAGAGGCATCCTTGGAGGTAACGACCCGCTCGGACACGACCCGCTCGGCGCCAATGGCAACCGCGGCTTTGTCCCGGAGCCCCAGCGCTTCACGCACGCGTGCGATCTGATCGTCGGTCAGCGAGCTCTGCGTTCTCTTATTTCGTATCCCGAGCTTTTCGATCTTCGCGAGCACGTCCTTGGCAGGGACGTCCCAATCCTTCGCGAGGTCGAGGATGCGCTTTTTCCCGATCAACCATGCACCTCCGGGAACCGAGCACGAAACATTTCGCGCTCGGGCTTAGCTACCACGCAACGTAACGAGCGTACAAACCCGCCTCGGCGCGCGAAGCTCGCGACGCATGCGTCGCGGTGATGAAAATAGGCGCCTCGGCCCATACTGGTGCCGACACGATCGACCACAAGGACTCCGTCGCGAGCGACCACCCGCACGAGCGCCGAGCGTGCATCGCGCGTACGGCATCCGACGCAGGTACGAACGGGCTCATGCTTCATTGATCACTCGTTTCACCCGGCTCGGGCTCCGCACTGGCGAGCTCAAGACTCGCACTCAACGCAGCTGCGGCTTCGAGAGCGGCTGCCTCGGCTGCCGCGGCGGCTTCGACCGCTCGCGCTTCCGCTTCGATCCGCTTCTGCTCGACGTGCGCTTGCGCGGACTTGACGATCCCAGACGCTTTCTCGGCTCCGACGCCCTCGACCTGAGTGACCCGATCGATGTCGGCGGTTGCGAGCTCTTCGGCCGACTTGAAACCGTCCTGATAGAGCAACTCGGCCGTCACGTCACCGATGCCCGGAACGGCCATCAGCGATTGCCGGGCGTTCCGCGCTTCTTCCTCGGCCTCCGCCTCGCCCTTCACGTCCAGCCGCCAGCCCGTGAGGCGCGACGCCAACCGCACGTTCTGCCCCTTCTTGCCGATCGCAAGGGAGAGCTGATCGTCGGGGACAATCACCTCCATCGAGCGATCGTCCTCGTCCATGATGATTTTGGACACTTTGGCTGGAGAGAGCGCCCGACAGACGTACTCGGGCTGATCTTGAATCCACGGCACGATGTCGATCTTCTCACCGCGCAATTCCTGGACGACCGACTGCACGCGAGTACCACGCATGCCGACGCAAGCACCGACCGGATCGACGTCACGGTCGTTGGAGTACACGGCGATTTTCGCACGGCCGCCAGGCTCGCGCGCTGCGCCTTTAACCTCGACGATCCCCTCGTAGATCTCCGGCACTTCCTGCTCGAACAGCTTGATCAGGAGACCCGGATGAGTCCGGGAGAGCACGATCTGCGGCCCCTTGCTCGTGAGCTCGACGTCGACGATGAAGGCACGGATACGGTCGCCTTGGCGGTAGCGCTCGCGCGGGATCTGCTCCTTCTCCGGCAAAATGGCATCGGTGCGTCCGAGGTTCACGATGATGTTCTTGCGCTCGAAGCGCTGCACGATGCCCGAAAAGAGCTCGCCCTTCCGATCCTTGAACTCGTTGAAAATGATGGTCCGTTCGGCCTCGCGCACCTTCTGGATGATATTCTGCTTGGCAGCCTGCGCGGCGATCCGACCAAATTTCTCCTGCGAGAGCTTCGACAGCAGCTCGTCACCGACCTCGGCCTCAGGGTCGAGCTTTTCCTTGGCATCCTTCACCGTCACTTGATTCGCGGGATCCGTGACCTCGTCGACGACGGTTTTGATCTCGAAGAGCTCGACCTCGCCGATGTCCGAGTTGAACTTCGCCTCGATCTGATGCTCGAGACCGAACTGCCTGCGCGCCGCGGACAGCATCGCCTCTTCGAGAGCGGCGACGATGATGCCTTTGTCGATACCCTTTTCCTTGCTGACTTGCTCGATGACGCGATTCAGATCGGGTTGCATGTCGTCTCCTTCCCGACTTACCGGGAACCCAGCTGCTGTGCCGAGCGCGCCGAGCCGCGGCGCTCAGGGCGCCGCTTCCCTACCACCGGGAACTCGTGCTGGTAGTTGGCGCGGCTGATGGCGTCGAACGGAATGTCGTGGGCCACGGCGTCGTCGGTCGTGATTGTGATGCCTTCGGGACGAGCCGTGGTGAGGATACCGCGAAACGTGTGCCGCTCACCGAACCCGCGGCGCGTCTGCACGTGCACCCGCTTGCCGACAAACGGTGGAAAATGGCCTGGCCGCGTCAACGGACGATCGATGCCCGGTGACGAGACTTCGAGCGTGAATGCGCCGGGAACGGCGTCTTCACGGACGTCGAGAACGTCGGATACTTGCCGGCTGATTGCCGTCAGTTCATCGAGCGTGACACCAATCTTGGCATCGGCTGTAGGCGCAGAGGCGCTCGCGCGGTCGATCAACAACCGCAGCACCGAGCCCCGACCCTCGCGATGATACTCGACGTCGACGAGCTCCAGGCCCAGCTCGAGGGCGATCGGCTCGGCGATCCCCCAGACGGCGGCGGTTTTTGGGTCGATGTCCACGTTTGTCTCGTCGTTCGGGCACACGACCCCCTCCGCCGAGTCTCCGCGACCGGGGTGAGGCACTGATTCGGCTGCGTTTCAAGGAACCCCGGAGAGCAGAAGGCTGGGCGAGAGGTGCTGTGTGCCTTCCCAAACAAAAAAAGCGGGCGCAGGCCCACTTTTCAAAGCAGTCCCGGGCAATAACACGGGCCTTGTGAAGGCGCAAGCACGGGACGCGGTGCGGCATACGCAGCCGACGCCCCGCAAGCCGGAGTGATCAGGCGTACATCTGGTCGATGATCTCGCGGTAGCGCTCGGTCACGACTTTCCGTTTCACTTTGAGACTCGGGGTCAGCTCGCCCGTCTCCTGCGAAAAGTCCCGTTCGAGCACCCGGTAATATTTGACGCTTTCGTACGACGCGAGGTGTCTGTTCACCGCCTGCACTTCGCTCTCGATGAGCTCGGCAATCCGCGGATGCACGTGAGCGCGCTCACGGTTCTCGAGGGTGATTCCCTCTGCGGCGGCGAAGCGATCGACCTCCTCGAGATCGAGCGTCAGGAGCGCGACGCAGTATTTTCGGTTGTCGCCGATAACGACGGCTTGGCTGATGTGGAGCTGGGTCTTGAGGAGGTTCTCGATGTTTTGCGGCGCGACGTACTTCCCGCCCGAGGTCTTGATCAGGTCCTTCTTGCGGTCGGTGATCCGGAGGAACCCCTCCCCGTCGATCTCGCCGATGTCGCCCGTATGGAACCAGCCTTCGCGATTCCAGGACTCGGCAGTAGCCTCCGGCCGCAAATAGTAGCCCTGAGCGATGTTCGGACCGGTGGCCAAGATTTCTCCGTCGGGGGCGATCCGCAACGTCACGCCGTCCAAGACGGTCCCTACCGTACCGAATTTGAACCGGTCGGGTCGATTGCAGGTCAGGATCGGGGTCGTTTCCGTGAGCCCGTACCCTTCGCAGATGAGGATTCCGATCGCGTGGAAGAACTCCATGATCTCGCGTGCAAGCGGAGCGCCACCGGACACCATCAGACGAACGCGGCCGCCGAGTAACGCGTGGATGCGCGCGAATACCAATCGATCGGCGACCATGGCCTGGAGAGACACGAGCCACGGTAACTCCGCACCACGCTGTTGGTAGGCACTACGCTCACGGCCGACGCCGAGAGCCCAATCGAAGATCGCACCCTGCAGGAAGCCGCTGCTCTGGCGGGTGCTCAAGATGCGGCCGTAGATCTTCTCGTAGATCCGCGGCACTGACGGAATCAGGTGCGGTCGGGTTTCGGCGATCTCTTGAGTGAGCACGTCGATCGACGTCGCGTACGCAGTGATCGTGCCGACCCAGAGCCCGAAGTACTCGATCATCCGGGCAAACGAATGGGCGAGCGGCAAGAAGAAGAAATCGACCTCGCCTTCACGTGCTAGCCCGAGCTCGCTCACCGCTTCGAGCGCGGCAAGGTGATTACCGTGGGTCTGCATGACGCCCTTCGGCGGCCCCGTCGTCCCCGACGTGTAGACGATGGTCGCGAGATCGTCGCGACCGACTCCGGCGATCCTGGAGTCGATCTCCACCTGCGAACGGCCGAGCGCCGCGCGACCACGCGCTCGCAAATCGGCGAGCCGGAGCACGTCATCGCCATCCGGGTCGCCCTCCATGAGCACGAGCAGCGAGACGTCGATGACGCTGCGCTGTCCGTCGAGATCGAAGCCGTCCCGTTGCACCGCACGGATCTTCGCGAGCTGTTTCGTGTTCTCGACGAAGCATACGCGCGAGCCAGAGTTCGCCAGAATGTACCCGCACTCGTGCGGCAAGTTGGATTGGTAGATGGGAACAGTGACCCCGGCTGCTGCGTAGATCGCCAGATCGGCGTCTACCCATTCGGGGCGAGTGCCGGAGAGGATCGCGACCTTGTCGCCAGCCTCGATGCCGCTCGCGATCAGGCCGGCGCCCATTTCCCGAACGACCGTCGCCACGTCGCGCCATGCGACTTCCCGCCACGCTCCGTCACGTTTCACGCGGTAGCGCGGCTTGTCCGCGCGGGAAGCGGCGCGGTCGAAGAACATCTCGGCGAGATTGCGATAAACCGATCGCGACGCGTGCGCCGTGGCCATCAGCTGTCTACGGGTTCCTGGACGCGTCGGCCGCGTTGGCTTCATGCAACGTGACGAGGCCCACGATCGAGTAGTTGTGCTTCCCCCCGGGGGCTTGGACTTCGACCTCGTCACCGACACTCTTGTTGAGCAGCGCCCGTCCGATCGGTGAGCTCAAGGAAATGTCCCCGCTCGCCGCATCGACTTCCTCGGGAAACACGATGCGGTACTCGGTCGTCTTGCCCTCGGCCTCGTCCATGACCGTCACGCGACTGCCGTACGCCACCACGTCGTGTGGAATCGAGGCCAGCGTGTACATGGCAAGCTCGCGAACGCGATCCTGCATTTGGGCGATGCGGGCCTTCAAGAACTCTTGCCGAGCCTTCGCCGCATCGTATTCGGCGTTCTCGGACAAATCCCCGTGGGCTGCCGCTTCTTGGAGATCTTTTGGGACCTTCACCGTGAGCTCGTGTTTGAGCTCGTGCAGATCCTTCTTGAGCCGCGTGACGACAGGTAACTCCATGCAATCCTCCGCGGCCGGAGATGCTAGCCGCATCTCTTCCGCCAAGTCAAAACTCAGACGGGGGTATCGCGTCGAAAATCCGACGCGATCGCGGATCAGCCGGCCGCGAGGAGGCCGCGCGCGATCTCACTCGCGCGCTTGCCGTCGTACTGGCCGGGGTGCAGCTCCTTGAGACGTGCCATCAGGCCCCCCATGCTCGTGACGCCCTCGGCGATCCATCCCGAAAGGAGCGCCGAAACCGCATCGGCATCGAGCATGGTGGGGAGATAGCGACTGAGCAGCCCGCGTTCGCTCGCGTTCTGCTCCACGAGGTCGGTTCGTCCTGCTTGCCGCGCGAACTCCTCGGCTTCCTCGCGCTTCTTGGCTTCGCGCTGCACGATGCCGAGGATTTCGCCGGCCGGCAGCTCGGCACCGCTGTTTTCGATGCGACGATTGGCGATCGCAGCCAGCAGACCGCGCAGCACGTACACGGTCGGCATCGCTCGACTCTTCATCGCGTCCTGCAGCTCTCGACGAAGCTGCGCCTCCGAAAGGGTGCCGTCACTCGCCATTCAGTTGCGCTGCACCATCACAGCCTCCTCAGTGCTTCCGACTCATCATCTTGTTCATGTTCTCTTTGGCGTTCGGATCAGACGAAGCATCGGCAAACCAATCGCTTGCCGACTGGAAGAACGCATCCTTCTGATACGCGTACCAGTACATGGATGCCATCCCGAGCAGCAGCCCAGCAACGAATCGACGCATGATGAACCCTTTCGGCCCCCCGAAAAGACTACCGAGGCGAGTGTACCGGCCGCTCGTTCGGCGTGTCCATACGACTTCGCCGCGCCGGCAGAGACACGCGACTCGGCATGTCCCCCGTCATGCGATCTCGGGGCCGTGGGAAACCGTGTTGCGCCGACCCTCGACGCTGCGTACGGTCGGATATCCCTCGGTCCCGTGCGACGGAGTGTCGCGTGTCCTTCATCGCGGATCTGCTGTGCCCTGAACGCTGCGCAGGTTGTCCCACGCTCGTCGATCCCCAGGCACTCTTCTGTGCAACCTGCCGCCAGGGCGTCCACCCACTCGGGCCGCCGGAGTGCTTCCGCTGCGGGAGCCCAGGATCGTCGACCGGCGCATGTGCGCTCTGTCGGGGGGCGGACTTTCCCATCCGCGCCACCCGCGGGTGGGCGGCGTACCGCGGCGAGGAAGCAACGAGCCCCATCGCGCGTGCCATTGCCACCTTCAAGTACGGAGGCGCCATCCGCTTAGGACGCCGCCTCGCCCATACGATCCTCCCGCGTGTCCCCGATCGGGAGGTGTCCATGGTCGTTCCGGTTCCGCTGCATCCGCGTCGGCTGCGACAGCGCGGCTTCAATCAAAGCGCGGTGCTGGCACGGCATCTCGCGCGCGCCATGACCGCCGAAGTCGCGCTGAACGCGGTCGCGCGCATCCGCGATACCCCGTCCCAGGTGGGACTGCGCTCCAAGGAGCGCGACGCCAACGTCGCGCTCGCGTTCGCCGTCAGCCACGCGACACGCGTCCGTGGTCGGACCATCCTCGTCGTGGACGACGTCTGGACATCGGGCGCGACGGCGCGGGCGGTGGCCCTTGCGCTGCGTAACGCCGGCGCCGAAGCCGTCGACGTCCTGACGATCGCCCGCGTGCTATAGCCGCCTTCGTGAGTGACGAGCGCCGCCGGCATTGGGACCAGCGTCATGGCGGCACTAGCGAGATCGGCCTCCCCTCCGCGTTCGTGGTGAAGGCGTTGGGCACGTTGGCCCAACTCGGCGCCCCGCCAACGGGCAGTAGCCCCCGGGCGCTCGACGTCGCATGCGGGCGCGGCCGCCACGCCTTGCTGCTCGCCGAGCACGGCTACGCCGTCGAGGCCGTGGATTTCTCGCTGCCCGCACTTCTGCATCTGAAGCGCGGAGCATCCGCACGCGACCGGGCCGTGGCGTGCGTGGCCGCCGACGTCACTACCTGGCCGATGCCGACCGACCGCTACGCCCTGGTGGTCGTCGTGAGCTTTCTCGAGCGCCGACTGTTCGGCGCACTGCGAGACGCGGTCATGCCAGGTGGATCCCTGCTCTACGAGACCCACGTGCGCGACGAGTCGGGCACCGCCGACGCCGTTCGACCGGAGTTCGTCTTGGAGCCCGGCGAGCTCGACCGCCTCTGCGAAGGATGGCGCATCCTTCTCCGCCATACCGACGTCGCGACGCAGGGCACACGACGCTCGGCACGTGCCGGCATCCTCGCGCAACGACCGCCGTCACCACCGCCGCGCTCGCGCACGCATTGACAGCCCCGTCGCTTTCCGGTGCTATCCGCCCTCATGCCGACCGTTGCTCGCGCTCTCACCTACGCCGAAGCCGGCGTCGACATCGCGGCGGGCGACCGCCTCGTCCACCGCATCGGACCGTTGGCGCGAAGCACGCGTCGACCGGAGATCGTCGCTGGCGTCGGCGGATTCGCAGCGCTCGCCCGCTTGCCCCGCGGCTACCGCGAGCCGCTGCTCGTCACGTCGACGGACGGCGTCGGCACCAAGCTCCGCGTCGCCTTCGCGCTCGATCGTCACGACACCGTCGGGATCGACTTGGTCGCGATGAGCGTCAACGACTTGTTGACCATCGGCGCCGAGCCCCTGCTTTTCCTCGACTACTTCGCGACGGGGCGGCTCGACGTCGAGCGTGGCACCGATCTCGTCCGGGGGATCGCCCGTGGGTGTCGCCAAGCAGGCTGCAGTCTGGTCGGCGGCGAGACCGCCGAGATGCCATCGTTCTACCCTGACGGCGAGTACGATCTGGCGGGGTTCGCCGTCGGCGTCGTCGAGCGCAAAAAGGTGATCGACGGCAAGCGGATTCGCCCCGGCGACGTCTTGATCGCGCTGCCATCCGCGGGTCTCCACAGCAACGGATTTGCGCTGGCCCGTCGCGTGCTCCTCGAGCACGCCCGCCTCCCGCTCGACCGACCCGCGCCCGGACTGCGTACGACGCTCGGCACGGAGCTGCTCCGTCCGACGCGCATCTACGTCCGCGCCGTTCGCGACCTGCTCCATCGTCTTCCCGCGGGTGCGGTGCGCGGCATGGCCCACATCACGGGTGGCGGCTTGCCGGGCAACCTGCCGCGCGTCCTCCCCAAAAATTGTCGCGCAGTCGTCCGGCGCGGAAGCTGGCGCGTGCCGGCGATCTTCACCTTGATCCAGAGACTGGGGAACGTGCCGCGCGACGAAATGGACCGCACGTTCAACAACGGCGTCGGCTTCGTCCTCGTCCTCCAGGCCTCGCACGCGACCCGCGCTCTGGCGCATCTTCGGAAGATGCGCACGGGGGCGTGCATCATCGGGACCGTTGCGCGCGGCACACGCGGTCTCGCGTTCGCCGACGGCGATGCCTGATTCGCTGCGTCTCGGTGTCCTGCTGTCCGGGAGCGGCAGCAACTTGCAGGCGCTGCTCGACGCCATCGAGACGGGCCGCTTGCAGGCGCGCGTGGCCGTCGTGATCAGCAACGTCGCCGACGCGAAAGGCCTCGATCGCGCCCGTCGCCACGGTATCTCCGCGGTCGTCATCGAACATCGGAGCGCCCCATCACGCGAGGCGTACGATGCCGAGGTCGTCTCCGCATTGCAGGCGCACGACGTCGGGCTCGTCGTATTGGCCGGCTTCATGCGCCTCGTGACGCCAGTCCTCTTGAACGCGTACCCGAACCGCGTGCTGAACATTCATCCTGCGCTTCTTCCAGCCTTTCCTGGGCTCCACGCTGCGCGACAAGCACTGGCGCACGGCGCGCGTCTCACCGGCGTCACCGTGCACTTCGTCGACGAGGAAACAGACCACGGACCGATCCTCGCGCAAGCGGCCGTGCCGATCGCCCCCGACGATACGGAGATGACGCTGCACGCTCGGATCCAGCGCCAGGAGCATCGGATCTATCCGTTCGCGATTCAACTGATCGCCGAGGGCCGGGTGCGCGTCGAAGGTCGGAGCGTCGTGATCGCGGGATGGAGCGCCAACGCTGACGACGCGCTCGCCAGCCCAGCGCCGTCGCCGGCGTGAACGCTCGGCCGGGCGCCGCGCGAACGCTGCAGCTCGGTCTGATCATCGCCGGCGTCGCGCTCTTCGCGTGGCTGGTGTGCAACATCGGGGCCGCCGAGCTGCTGGCCGATCTCCGCGGCTTCGGGCTCGCCATCGTGGCCGTGATCGCCTTCGAGCTCGCGGTCGATGCGTGCAACACGATCGCCTGGCGGCGCATCCTGCCGCCGACCCGACCCATCGGATTCTGGCGCCTCTACTGGGTGCGGCAAGCAGGCGTCGCGATCAATCAGCTCACGCCGACGGCGACGGTCGGAGGCGAAGTGGCGAAGACCATACTCCTTCGTCCCTGGCTGCCCACGACCACCACCGCGGCGTCGTTGGTCGCCGCTCGCATGAGTTATGCGCTCGGCCAAGCCACGATCGTGGTGCTCGGCCTGTCGGCGATCCTCGGACGCGTGAAAGACACACCCGACCTGGCCACAGCCATCATCGGCGGCTTCCTCTTTACGCTGGGTGGCGTCCTCGGCTTCGTCTGGCTGCAACGGCGCGGCATCTTCGCAACGGCGGTCGCGAGCGTGCGACGCCTCGGTTTCGGCGGCACGCTGATCGAGCGCCTCGTCGCCCGCGGGGCGTCTCTCGATTCCGAGCTCGCCGCTTTCTATCGCGATCGGCCCGGCGCTTTCGCCCAGTCGGTCGTGTGGCACGTGGTCGGCCAGCTCGTGGGTTTGCTGCAGCTCGCCTTCATTCTCGCGAAGCTGGGGATACCCGCTTCACTCGCGACGTGCCTGGCGATCGAGGCCTTCGCGCTCGTCCTGGATTCCGCGGCGTTCTTCGTTCCCGCCCGCATCGGCGTGCAAGAAGCCGGACGCGTCCTCGTGTTCACCACGTTCGGTTTGAGCGCGACGACAGGGCTCGCAGTCGCCGTGATCGTTCGCCTGAATCAACTGGCCGTGGCGGGGATCGGGCTCACCGCTTTCGCGGTGCTCTCCATGCGCTCAGGTCGTTGAGCGCGCTGCGGTCACGACCGTGAGCGCTCGAAACGCGTGGACGGCGACCGTCACGATGGCCCATCCGACTGCCGTGAGGAATGCGCCGCTGGCATGGCCAGAAAAGAATCCCACGACGAAGATCGCGACGTACACGTTGCGACGCCCTGCAACTGCACGAAAACGTCGATCGAACGCCGACAGCTCGTCCAGCATGCGTCCGGTGCATCGTTGCACCCCGAGATACAACAGACTGTCCGCGAGGTCGCACGCGACGAGTACGCACCCGGCGAGCCAGTAGCGCGGCTCGGCCGTGGCGCCGTGGAAATGCGAGGCCAACGACAGATACCAGGCGTTCTCGTAGAAGAAGTCGCCAACGTGCTCGAGCTCCCCCAACTTCGACGTGGCGAGCTTCAGCCGCGCGAGCTTGCCGTCGACGCCATCGAGCACGCCGACGACGAGCGCGAGCATCACGCCGATCCGCAGCCAGCCGTGCGCGAAGAGCGCGGCGACGACCCCCGCGACCACGAGCGTCAGCAACGTGATCTGATTCGGTGTCACCGTGGTGGGGGCCAGGCGACGGACGAGGAAATTCTCGAACGGCGTGTCGAAGTACTGCCCGGGCAAGTCGAGCGCTTGCTTCTGCACGTGATCGAGCAGGACGCGCCATGCGAGTCTGCGCTCTTCCGGTGCTCCGGCGCGAATCACGTACGGGGCAACGGCTCCACGAAGCTCGGGGATGTAGGGGTCAAGCGACGCCAGCGGCAGGCGCTCGGAGTGCGTACCGACCGCCGCTCCCCACCGTCGAACATCCTCGGCGAGGACCCATCCGACTGGCTCGACGTCGTGGCCGTCGACGCTGGCAAACGTCGTCGCGTCGCGGCCGACCAACGTCCGCAGCACACGCCGGTCGACGAGGCGATCCGCGCTGACGGCGAGGCTCCCCCGCGGCAACCGGTGCGCCGTCGCTGCCAGCGCCGTCGCGAGATCGACGGCTTCGGTCGGTACGCGCAGCACTTCCGGCGTGGCGAGCCCGCCAAAGGCGACCTCGGGAAGCGGATGACCGTGCGGCACGAGCAAGGCGGCCGCGCCGATGTCGAGCGTTCGGAGCTGCCTCAGCAAACGCTCGAGCAGGGAGAGACCGCCCGGCGTGCCGACGCGTCGCCACACTTCCGGACCGGGGACGAAGATGACGACGGCGGCATCCACGGCGCGGGCCGCAACGTCATCCGACTCGTCGTCCTCCACGCGCACCGCCTCGTCCAACGCTCGCACGCTGCGCGACGTAGCGGCGACTCCGAGGCGCGTCAATTGCCCCTCCCGTCTGACGTCTGGTAGCTCTCTGCCGTGACGCACCGCACTTTCGCTGCGCCGACGAACATCGCGACCGATCTCGAGGTCGTCTTGCTCGACTACGGCGGTACGCTCGACGGCGACGCGCAGCATTGGTTCGATCACTTCGTCCGCTTGTACGCGGAAGCCGGCGCCGACGTTCCCTACCCCGCGATCAAGACGGCCTTCTACGCGGCCGATGCCGCGCTCGAACGCCACCCCGACATCAGATCGTTTGGTCTCGAGCGGATGATTCGCACCCATGTCGGTGTCCAGCTCAGCCAACTCGATCGCAATGATCAGGGGCTCGCCCGACGACTGGGCGACGCCTTCATCGCCGACACCCGCGGGGCATGGGACCGTAATCGCCCCCTGCTCGGCCGCTTGGCCGCCCGCTTCCGGTTGGGCGTCGTCTCCAATTCCTACGGCAACATGCCTGCCTTGCTCGAAGAGGCTGCGCTGGCACCGTTCGAGCTGATCCTCGACTCGTCGATCGAGGGCATCGCCAAGCCCGACCCCGCGCTCTACGCTCTCGCCGTCGAGCGGCTTGCCACGTCGCCAGCCGCGATCCTGCACGTGGGGGACTCGTGGGAGCGTGACGTCGTCCCCGCCGATCGCGTCGGCCTTCGCACGGCGTGGCTCGCTCGTCCGGCCGCGATGATGCCCACGGAGCCCGCGACTTGGCGGCTTGCAACGCTGCTCGAGCTCGAGGCGCTCCTCGCGTGAACGCTGGGATCATCGCGGCAGGTCTCGGCGAACGCCTGCAGGCGCACGGCATCGCCACGCCGAAGCCACTCATCGAGATCGGCGGACGTTCGCTCATCGCCCGCACGATCGACGCCGTGTGCGGGGCGGGCGCGACCCGCGTCGCCTGCATCGTCAACGCCGAATCCCATCGCGTCCGCGACTATCTGCACGACACGCAATGGCCCGTCCCCGTCGATGTCATTCAGCGCACGACCGCGAGCTCAGCCGAAAGCTTTCTGACGCTCGCACCGCTGCTGGCCCGCGAGCCTTTTCTCCTGACGACGGTGGACACGATCTGCGACCCGCGCGCGCTGACGGCGCTCGTGGCACGCGCGCGGACTCTTGCACCAGCGGCCAGCGTCCTCGGCGTCACCACGACAGTGGACGACGAGAAGCCGCTCTGGGCCGAGCTCGACGATCATGAGCGCATTCGATCGTTCGGCGACGCGCAACGTGCGCGTCATGTCACCGCCGGCGTTTACTTCCTCCAACCCCTGGTGTATTCGCTCGCGAATGCAGCTCCGGGGCGTGTGTTTGCTGCCTTTCGTGTCCTTCTCGCCGCCCTTCTCGCCCAGGATCACCCGCTCTACGGATTCGACGTCGGGCCCAGCATCGACGTCGATCGCGCCGAGGACATCGTCGCCGCCGAGCGGTTGCTCGGCGTGAGCGGCAACAGCTGAGCTCGATGACGACCCTCGTGGCAGTGCGACGCGAGCCGGAGTTCTCTCCGGGGCGCGTCGACGACGACGCGGCGATTCTCGAGCGCACCCGCGATGTGCTCGCCGGACGCAACGTGACGCTGCGCATCGGCGACGTCACGCAGCTCGACAGCGAGACACCGGATGCGGTCCTCGCGATGTGCCAATCGGCGACGGCGCTCGCCGCGCTCGATCGGGCCGCCGCGAGCATTCCCGTCATCAACACGCCGGATGCCATTCGCGCGTGCTATCGCCACGAAACGATCCGACGTCTCGCCGGCAGCACCGTACCGTTCCCGCCGACGCGCGTCGTGGCAACCACCGCCGAGCAGGCACTTCCCGCGGACGCCGCTCCTTGCTGGGTGAAGCGCGGCGACGTGCACGCCATGACCGCGGCCGATGTCGTATTCGCGGCGACGGCCGACGACGTTCGCGCGGCGCTCCACGATTTCGCCGCCCGTGGCGTCATGCGCGCCGCCTTACAACGGCACGTCGCCGGTACCGTGATCAAGTTCTACGGGGTAGCGGACGGGCGCTTCTTTCGCTGCTACACCCCGGGCGGGGCGATTCCCGCACCGATTTCGACGCTGTGGGAAGCGGCGCGGAGCGGTGCAGCCGCACTCGGGCTCGAGGTCTTCGGTGGTGATCTCGTGGTCGGCGACGACGGCCGCCCGATGATCGTCGATCTCAACGACTGGCCGAGCTTCGCTCGTTGCCGCGACGAGGCCGCCGAGGCCATCGCCGGCTACGTCATCGATCGTCTGGGGGCTTCCGCCTCCCCTCACCTCCAAGGACAGCATGGATAAGAAACCCGGTAGCAAATCCCGCACCCTTTTCCGCGACGAGCAAAACGTCGTCGCCCCCGGCCAGCAGCGCATCGCGCTGCTTTCGGAGCTCGCCCTGGCGTCTGGTCGCGGCGCGACCATCACGGATCTCGACGGCAACAGCTACCTCGACTTCTTCGCCGGCGTGGCTGTCGCCAGTCTCGGGCACGCCCATCCAGCGTACATCGAGAAAGTCGAAGCGCAGCTGCGCCGCATTTCGGTCGGCAGCTTCACCACTGAGAACCGGGTGCGGCTGCTCAAGTTGATCGCGAAGCTCGCCCCCGGAACGCTCGGCCGCACCCAGCTCTTCAGCGGCGGAGCGGAAGCGGTCGAGGCTGCCTTCCGGCTCGCCATGTCGTACACGGGCAAGCACGAGATCGTCGGCTTCTGGGGCGGCTTCCACGGCAAGACCGCGGGCGTGATGGGCCTGATCGGCGACGAGTCGAAACACGGCTGGGGACCGCTCCCCGCCGGACGCTTCTCCGTACCCTACGCGGACTGTGCGCGCTGTCCGTTCAAGCTGCGCTATCCGGATTGCGGGCTCGCCTGCGCCGACTTCGCGCGCCAGTCGATCAAGCGTACGACGTCGGGTTCGGTCGCGGCGATCGTCATCGAGCCCATGCAAGGAACGGCCGGCAACGTCATCCCGCCGCCCGAGTTTCTTCCCGCCATCCAGAGCATCGCCAAAGAGATCGGCGCGCTGTTGATCGCCGACGAGATGATCACCGGCTTCGGCCGCACCGGCCGGTGGTTCGGCTGCAACCACTCCGACGTGGTTCCCGACATCATGACGGTCGGCAAAGGTATGGGGAACGGCTACCCGATCAGCGGCGTCATCTCGTCGGACTCGGTCGTCGCGGCCGAGCCATTCTCTCGCGCGAGCGCGTCATCCTCGAGCTACGGCGGCAACCCCCTGGCATCGACGGCGGCTCTCGCGACGCTCGAAGCCATCGTCGACGAGGGTCTGGTGGAGCACGCGGCTCGGGTCGGCGCGCACATGCTCGATCGTCTGCACGACATGCAGGAGAAGTACCCCTTCATCGGTGACGTCCGGGGCGTCGGATTGATGATCGGCCTAGATCTGGTCGCCGACCGCGACACCAACGAGCTCCTGCCACGCCCCGCCACCGAACGGATCTTTCTCGATGCCCTGCAGAACGGCCTCCTCATGATGGGGTACTTCCCGCGCGTCCGCATCAATCCGCCGCTCACCATCACGCGCGAGCAAGCCGACCAAGGCCTCGACATTCTCGATCAGGTCTTCGCGCGCGCCGCGCGGGAGCTACCAGCGCAGTGAGTACGCGTCGTCCTCGTCCACTACGCGGCGCCATCGTCGGATTCGGCAACGTGGCCGTCGAAGGCCACGTGCCGGCGTGGCAACAGAACCGTCAGTTCACGATCGTCGCCGTGTGCGACACGAGCGAAGCGCGGCTCGCGGTGGCAGCCGAGCTTCTGCCCAACGCGCACCGCTACACCTCGCTCGACGCGCTGCTCAAGACCGAGCGTCTGGACTTCGTCGACGTCGCCACGCCGCCGGCGAGCCACACGGCGATCACCTTGCAAGTCCTCGCGAAACGGCTGCACGTGCTCTGCGAGAAGCCGCTCACCACCCATTGGGAAGAATGCCGTCAGATCCGGAGCGCCGCGAGCGCATCGCGTACGATCGTCTTCACGGCGCACAACTGGAAATACGCGCCGATCTTCCGCACCGCGAAACGCACGCTCCGACGGAACGACATCGGTTCGGTCACCCACGTGCGTCTGGAGACGATTCGCACGACACCACCGAGCGACGCCGACGGAACCGGGGCGTGGCGGCTCGACCCCACGCTCGCGGGCGGGGGCATCATGGTCGATCACGGCTGGCATGCGTTCTATCTCGCGCGGCATCTCGCCGACGCCGAGCCGATCGCGATCTCCGCAGTGACCTCGCAACGCAAATTCACGACGGCGGGGGTCGAGGACACCGCGGAGTGCACGCTCGATCTCGCCAACGGCGCCAAGGCGGAGATTCTCCTCACCTGGGCGGGTGAGGCGCGGAGGAATGCCGGAACGATCCTCGGAACGCTCGGGAGTCTCACGCTTGCCGACCGCACCCTCATCACGACCATCGGCGAGCGTGAGCCCGTCGAGACGCATTTCGCGCAAGCGCTCTCGGCCGGCTCCTACCACCCGGACTGGTTCGCAGCGATGCTCGAGGACTTTCACGCCGAGATCCACGATCCCAAGGTCCGGGGCGAGAGCTTTCGCGAAGCCGAAGCGTGCTGTCGTCTGATCGAATGGGGATACCGGTCGAGCGCGAGCGGCGGAACGCGCTGCGCGATCGACGAGCCGTTGCCCGCCGGAAACCCGACGGACGTCGGCACCAGTGAGTGAGCGGGTCGACTCACTCGCACCTTTCGACGGAGTCATCGTGGTCACGGAGGGCGCGGAGCACGTCGTCGGTGGCCTCCGCTTGGTGGAGCGTGGCGCGTTCGTACTGGCACGCGCAGGAGCACGTCGGCTGCTCTGTGTCGGGCCGCGACCGCCGGGAAAGCTCCGCCTCCCCACCGTTCCACTCGCGTGGCTCGACGCGTCTTCGAGCGTCTTGGCCGAATGGCTCCAGAACGCGACCGCCGGCATCGTGATCCTCGGCGCGACGACCGTCGTTGATCCAGCAACGGTAGCAGCGTTGGCTGCAGCCCCGGGACCAGCCTGCCTTGCCGTCGCTCCGCCGGCGACCTTGTGGCGCGGTGATCGCCGCGCGCTGGAGACGCGGGCCCCGGGCACCGCCATGGCGCCCGCCGATGCTCAGCGGTGGCAGCCCCCTGCAACAGCACTCGTGCGCGTCGCTGACGATGCCCCGAGTCGGCGCGATGCCGAACAGGCACTCTACGACCGCCTGGGACGCATGGGCGACGGGTGGTTCACCCGCGTCGTCGATCGACGCTTTTCGCGCTTCCTCACTCGGCGTCTTCTGCCAACCGGTATTTCGCCAAATCAGGTGTCGATCATATCGATCCTGATCGGAATCATTGGAGGCTGTTGCTTCGCCACCGGCAGGCCGGGCATCGCGGCGCTCGGCGCGCTGCTCTTTCTCGCTTCGACCATCATCGACGGGTGCGACGGCGAGATCGCGCGTTTGACGTTTCGGGAAAGCGCCTTCGGCGCCCGCCTCGACATCCTCGGCGACAACCTCGTGCACCTCTTTCTGTTCGGCGGCATTGCGAGCGGCCTCTATCGTCGCAGCGCCGATCCCGCGATCGCGGCACTCGGCCTGGGGCTCGTCGTAGGCGTCCTTTTCGCAATGGCGACGGCCTATTCCTGCATCGTGCGTCGGGAGCCGAGCGTCGCCCAGAAGACTTTGTATGAAGCGTTTGCCAGTCGGGAGTTCGCGTATCTCTTGGTGGTCCTCACCTTGATCGGCCGTCTCGACTGGTTTCTTTGGCTGTCGGCGTTCGGCACCTACGCGTTCGCGATCGGTCTTTTGTTCCTCGGGAGAAGCCGTGATCCAGCCTGAAGCATTTTTAGATTAATCGTCCCAATCGATCAAAGCACGAAACTTTCGCGCTACGACGAGCGTAACTCTCAATAGAGAGGATAACGCCATGTCGAACCCTGCTTTGCTCCATCGTCTTGGAGGCCATCAGTGGAACGACTCGTACCCGCTGCTGCCCGAGCAGTTTGCCGAAACTGCCCAGGCTCTGGAGGTAGCGGAGCCCGAACGTCGCTTACTACTGGCGGTACTCTGTGACGCGATCGTCGTCTTCCAAAGACATGTGGTCGGAACCGCGGGCTCACCCATCCGCCCGAACGAGGCCGAACGCTGGATTTTGTCGGACGACCGTCGCTGGCTCTACTCATTTGTCAACGTCTGCGAAGCTCTGGGGTTCGCCCACGAGCCACTACGCCGCGCCCTGCTGGGCTGGCGCTGGAAGGTGGCGACGGCGAGCCGAAGCCCGGCCGCACGCCGTCGTCTCCTGGCTGGAAAACAGCCCATGGCATTCGAGCAAACCGACTGACGAGAGTGCCGAGCCCGGATTCCTTTCCCGGGCTCGGCACCTGCGCTAAGGGTCGCTCCGTCTCTGGACCGGCGATCCGTATGCACGTCAGCGCGAACGGTATTCAGCTGCACTACGAGCAGACCGGCGAGACCGGCCCCCTCGTCGTGCTGACGCATGGCCTCGGCGGCCGGCTCGACTTCTTCGCCCCCCACGTCGAGGCGCTCGCGGCACGCCATCGGGTCCTGCGCTGGGATCTCCGTGGCGCGGGGCGCTCGGAAAAGCCCGTCGGTCCATACGACCCGACGCTCTTCGCCCGTGACCTCGCGGCGTTGCTGGATGCCCTCGGTGAGTCGTCCGCCTACATCGTCGGCCACTCCGGCGGTGGCGTCGTCGCGCAACGTTTCGCCCTCGATTTTCCGGAGCGCACCCTCGGTCTCATCCTGGCGAGCACTTCGAGCGAGGTCGGTTCGAAACCGACGGCGGCCTGGAATCGACTCGCGGATACGATCGAGCGCAATGGCTTTGGATCCGGAGGCCGCGATCCCGATCCGCGTGCCTTCGGACCCGCGTTCGCCGCTGCTCATCCGGAGATCGTTCGCCGTCTCGCCGAAGAGACCCGCGAGAACGATCCCGTCGCCTACGCCGCGACCGCGCGGGCGTTCGGCTCGTACAACTGGACCGGAGAGCTCCCCCGATTGCGCGCCCCAACGCTCATCGTGCAAGGCCTCGCCGATCAGATGACGCCCCCGGGCGGCTCGGTGATTCTGTCGCGACGCATTCCGCGCTCGCGCCTGCTGATGGTTCCGGACGCGGGACACAATCTCCCCATCGAGATGCCCGCACTCTTCACCGCGGCCGTGCTGTCGTTTCTCGCCGCTCTCGCGCTCGCCTCCAATTGACCCCACCAGCGCCGGCCGCTATGCGCGACGGCATGAAGAGCTGGTACGCGCTATCCGCGATCGGACGGGATCGGCCCGGCATCGTCGCCGATCTCGCCGAGCTCATCTACGAGTGTGACTGCAATCTCGAGGACTCCAGCATGACGATCCTCGGGAGCGAGTTTGCTGTGCTCCTGCTGTTGTCGTCGGCTGGCCCCGAGGCGGAGCTACGACTCTCGTCGGGTTGCAAACGGCTCGAGTGGGAGAAGCGCCTCACGGTGTTCTTCCGTCCGCTCGAAGGCGAGCCGGTCGCCTACGCGACGCGCGCGCAGACACACCGCTACGCGCTCCAGGCGATTGGCGTGGACCGTGCCGGCATCGTCGCCAAGATCGCGCGCTGCCTCGCCGACCATGCCGTCACCATCGCCGAGATGACGACGCAATCACGCCCGGAGCCCGAAAGCGGCACCCCGATCTACACGATGGAGATGGCACTGGACGTCCCCCAGCAGGTCGACACCACCACACTCGGACGGCATCTGCAGGCGATCGGTGAGGAGCTCCAGATCGACGTGACATTCGAGTCCGAGGCCAGCTGACGACACCGAACGACGTTACGGCAATCCCGCGAGACCCCCAGCGTCGGCGAGCGCACGCAGCTCAGTGTACCCGCCGACATGATTCCCGTTGATGAAGATCTGCGGCACGGTACGTTTACCACCGGCGCGCTCGATCATGTCGTCGCGAATGGACTCGTCAACACCCACATCGATCTCGTCGTAGGGAATCGCACGCTCGCCGAGCAGGCGCTTCGCTTGCACGCAGTAGGGACAGAACTGGGTCGTGTACACGGTCACTCGAGCCATGCCTGCAGGGTACTGACGCCATCCCAGTGCCGCAAGAAGGCGAGCGCGTCGACGCTCGTCGATTGACAACGTCCGTGCACCTCGGAACGGTGGCGCGATGAGCCGATTCAACGAGTTGGTCGAGATCGTCCAGCGCCTGCGCGGGCCGGAGGGCTGTCCTTGGGATCGCGAGCAGACACCGCAGAGCCTCCGCGGTTGCCTCCTCGAGGAATCGTACGAAGTCCTCGACGCCCTCGATCGCGACGATGCCCCCGACCTGCGCGACGAGCTCGGCGACCTCCTCTTGCAGATCGTCATGCAGGCCGACATGGCAGCAGCCGAAGGTCGCTTCACGATCGACGACGTCATCGCCGGCGTCTCCGCCAAAATGGTGCGGCGACATCCGCACGTCTTCGGCGACGCCGTCGTCACCGACACGGCCGACGTGCTGCGGAATTGGTCGCGCATCAAAAGCGAGGAACGCGCCGCCAAAGGCGCCACGGCGGATCGCTCGATCCTGAGCGGATTGCCGCAGGAGCTCCCGGCCCTGCACGCCGCCCATCGCATCGGCGAAAAGGCCGCACGCGTCGGCTTCGACTGGCCCACCCCCGAAGCCGCGATGGCGAAGGTGCACGAAGAGGTCGCGGAGCTGGAGGAAGCGCTCGCCAGCGGTGTCGCGTCGCGGGTGTCGCACGAGCTCGGTGACGCGCTCTTCGCGCTCACGAGCGTCGGGCGTCTCGCCGACCACAACGCGGAGGTTTCGCTGCGTGAGGCCCTGGCCCGCTTCAACCGGCGGTTCCGTGGCATCGAGCGCCGGCTCGTCGCGGCCGGACGCGACATTCACGACGTCGATCAAGCCGAGCTCGAGATCCTCTGGGAAGCCGAAAAGGCCGACGAGCAGGCGCCCGACGGACCGCTATGACGGTCGCGGTGCGGGTCGGCGTCCGATCCGTCCGAGCACCGCCCGGCGAAACGCCACCACCTCGGCACCCCCCAACAGATTCAAGCAGAGCGCACACGTGGCGCTCCCCGCCGTCACCGCGGCCAGCAGCCAGCCGATCCGTGTCAGCAGCGACACCGCCGGATCGAACCAGTCGATCCGCGCCGTGACGGCGAGCACCACGGGCACCATCGCCGCCGACGCGACCAGCGTCCGCACCGCCGAGGACAGCCACGGCCCCCATGCGAACCCTCCGGTCCTCCGACTGAGAAACGCGGCCAGCAAAACCAGGTTGACCGTCGCGGCGAGCGAGGTCGAGAGCGCGAGCCCGCCGTGGCGAAGATCGAACAAGCTTGCCGATTGGGTGAGGCTCGCCATCCACTGACCGAAGCCCGGCTCCGCAGGTGACGGCAACGGACCGATCAAGAGCACCACGAAGCAGAGGTTGGCGAGAAACGCGACTGCCGCGGTCACGACTGGGGTGCGCGTATCCTCTAGCGCGTAGAAGGCGGGCACCAATACGCGCACCGACGCGACCGACCAGAGCCCGACCGCATACCACCGGACCGCGATTGCAGTTTGCGCGGCATCTTCCGGCGTGAATCTGCCGCGGATGAACAGGACGGACGTGAGCGGCTCGGCCGTCAGCATCAATCCGATCGCGGCCGGAAGCGCGATGAGATTCACGAGACGCAACGCGAACCCCACCGTGTCCCGGAACTCCCCGACGTCCCGCTTGGCCAAGGTCGCGAAGCTCGGCAACGCGGCCGTGCTGAGCGCCACCGCGAACACGCCGAGCGGAAACTCAAAAAGCCGCTCGGCGTACCAGAGAAAGGCGACGCTCCCGGTCGGCAGCCACGACGCGAACATCGTGCTGACCAACACGTTGATCTGGTAGACCGCCGAGCCGAAGACCGTCGGCAACATCAGCGCGCCGACGCGACGCACGGCGGGATGCCCCGGTTCCCACGCGGGCATGAGCGCGATGCCGTGCCGGCGCAGCGCGGGCAGCTGCGAAATCATCTGAGCGACCCCCCCGAGCAGCACCGCGATGGCCAGGCTGTAGATGCCGAACCAATGCGCCAGCGGCGCCGTCGCGACGATCATCACGAGATTCATCACGACCGGCGACATCGCCGGCGCCCAGAAGTCGCGGAGCGCGTTCAGCACCCCCATCACCGCCGCGACCATGCCGATGCAGAAGATGTACGGAAACACGATCCGCGTGAGGCTGACGGTGAGCTCGAGCTTGCCCGGAACTGCCGCGAAGCCCGGGGCAAACAACGACGTGATCGGTCCGGCGAACACGATGCCGAAGATCGTGAGTCCGGTCAGCACGAGCGCCATCATCGAGAACAGGACCCGGGCGGCCCGGTCGAATTCGGCCCGCGGCCGGGTCGCCAGATACCCCGTCAGCACGGGGATGAAGGCCGCGGTGGCCGCCCCTTCCGCGACGAGCCGGCGGAGCAGATTCGGAATCCGGTAGGCCACGAAGAATGCGTCCGCGCCGAGACCGGCTCCGAACAGGTAGCCGACGACGATATCGCGCACCAAGCCGGTGATGCGGGAGATTACCGTCAGCCCCCCGACCAGCCCGGCGGCACGGGCAATCTGTCGCTTCTCGCTCATTGACGATGTCCGGGAGCGCTGCTAGAAGCCGCGCCACTGTGAACAAGCATCCATCCGCGCAAAAGCGTCATCGACAGAGCATCAAACGTCAGGCCCGCAACACGGCGATCCGCTCCCGGGTCCGTACTTACGTACGACGTCTCCGTGAAGCGATTACCGCTGGCAATGCCACGGAAGCCACCGAGCGCCTCCTCAGCGCTACGCGCGCCATCAACAAGGCAGCGACCAAGGGCGTCCTGCATCGCAATACAGCGTCCCGTAAGATTTCGCGCCTGACGCTCGCCGTTGGGAAGCTGTCGACCGCGGCCTGAGCCCGCGCGTCCTCCTGTCTTCACGACGGATGCGCCATCCCCGAACGACTCGGTGATCGCGTAGCTCCGCAGACGCGCAATATCCAGAGCTCGAGGAGCGCCCGCCCGTCGCCGCCGGTCTTGCACGCAAGATCGATGTCCGCGAGCTGGGCATAGGCGCGCCTGAGTTCCTGCGGCCGGTACGCCCGGAGGCCACGCTGACACGCCCAGCGCTGGTACGGCGGCACCGCTAGATCGCGCAGCGCCTCGTCGACGCTCCGACCCCGAGCCACGAGCTCGGCTCCCGCGACCAACGGCTTCAAGGTCACCGCCAGCGCGCCGATCAGCGCGATCGGCTGTGCGCCCTCGTCGAGGGCGTAGGCCAGGAGACGCGTCGCCGCCGCCGCGTCGCGAGCACAGAGCGCGTCGGCGACCTCGAAATTGCCGTGCTCGCGTCCGGGTGCAGTTACCCGACGCACGTCGTCGGCGGTGATCACACCCTCTGCCGCGGCGCCGGCGGCGAGCTTGTCGACCTCGCTCGCGAGCACCATCAGATCCCGCCCGACGCACTCGAGTAAGAGAGCACGCGCATCCTCCGCGAGCGCACGGCCGCGCTCCTTGGCGAATGCATCCGCAAAACCGGGCATCTCGTTGGGACGGGGATGGTCCACGGGAATGCGAGTCGCGAGCTCGCGGCAACGCACAAAAAAGCGCCGCCGCATGTCGGCCCCTCGAGCGACGATCGCAAGCGTCACTTGCGGCGCCTGCCGTTCCAGCGCGGGGGCCAACCGCTCCTGACCACGCTCGTCCAGGCTCTCGACGCCGCGTACGATCAGGAACGTCCTGGCCCCGAAGAGGGACGGCGTCTCGATCGAGTCGGCGAGGGCGTCCACGTCGCAGTCGGCCGCGTGGTACCCGTGCACCGCCACCGACCCTTTTTGTTCGAGGCCGCGCCGAAGGTCCGCCAGCGCCCGATCAGCACGCCAACCGTCGAACTCGCCGCGCCGCTCCTCCGCGAGGAGATACAAAGAGGACGCGGACGCCGTCGGCCTCAGAAGTCCTCCATGATCTGGTCGTACACGTCGTGCGCCAAATTGCCGATCATCCGTTCTAGCGTCTCACGGCGCCGCGTCTCCGCCAGTTGCACGTCGGTGAAACCGCCGAGATCCTCTGGATTGAGCGTCGAGCCCCGAAAGTCCGACGACGTGGTCACGACGACCGACGCGACACTCTCGTAGTCGTCCGCGACGCGCATGCCATGCGCCTGCCAGACGAGCTTGCCGGTGTCGCGCCGACGGAGCTCGAGATCGAGCGCCAGCACCGTTTGATAGATCAGCACCTCGTCGTCGCGATTGAACGCGACCGGACGATCCTCAGCCGACTTCACGGTGCCCGTCAGCTGCAGATCGCTCTCGTCGACCTTTGCGACTTTGAGAGGACCGCGCATGACGAACTCGCGCTCGATGGCCATGGCCAAGCGCTTCTCGACACCGATCTCGCGCGTCTCGTTGGCGAACGTCTTGACCCCAATGGTCCGCAGACCCGCGTCGAACGTCCGTCCGCCGCCCGCGAATTGATAGCCGCACCCGACGCTCACGAGCATCACCACGACCAGGACGCCGTACGCGCGGATCCTCATACGACGATGCTGACCAGCCGCCCCGGCACGACCAACGTCTTCCGAATGGTCTTACCGCCGATCTGGGCTTGGACGCGCTCATCGGCGAGCGCACGCTGCAGCAGCTCCTCCTCCGAAGTGTCGGGTGGCGCGGAGAATCGTCCACGCACTTTCCCGTTCACCTGCACGACCATCTCGACACTGGCCTCGACGAGCGCCGCCGGGTCAGCGTCCGGCCACGGAACCTCCGCCAGCGCCATCGATCCACCCACCGCCTCCCAGAGCTCGCTCGTGACGTGCGGGACGAACGGAGCCAGGAGCACCAAAGTCGTTCGCACCGCCTCGCGGATCGCATCTGCCACCGTGACGTCCTCGGGCGCGACCTCCTGCACCTGATCGGCGTACCCGTTGACGAGCTCCATCACCGCCGCCACCGCCGTATTGAAGTGGCTCCGGCGCTCGACATCGTCGGTCACACGGACGATCGTTCGATGCGTCAGCCGGCGAAGCGCGCGCGCCGCATCGCTGGGCGCGTCGGCCGCCGCGGGAGCTCCGCCCCCAAGCCAGCTTTGGCCACGCGCCACGATGCGCCAGATCCGATGCAGGAAGCGCGAAGCACCCTCGACGCCCTGATCGCTCCATTCGAGATCGCGCTCGGGCGGCGCGGCGAAGATCGAGAAGAGTCGCGCCGTATCCGCCCCGTACCGCTGAACGAGATAATCCGGGTCGACGACGTTCCCCTTCGATTTGCTCATCTTCGCGCCGTCTTTGATCACCATCCCCTGCGTCAGGAGATTGGCGAATGGCTCGATCGTGTGTCCTGGCTCGCTCCAGTCGGGAATCTCTCCGAGATCGCGCAGGATCTTGGTGTAGAAGCGGGCGTAGAGCAGATGCAAGACGGCGTGCTCGACGCCACCGATGTACTGATCGACCGGCAGCCAGTACCGAATTGCAGCCGGATCGAAGGCCTGCGTCGTATCCTGCGGGCTCGTGTACCGCAGGAAGTACCAGGACGACTCCATGAACGTGTCGAACGTGTCGGTTTCTCGGCGCGCGGAAGCGCCGCACTTGGGACAGGTCGTGCGGACGAAGTGCTCGAGCTTGGCGAGTGGTGAGCCACCGGACCCGCTGAACTCGGCATCGGTCGGGAGCAACACCGGCAGCTGCTCGAGCGGCACCGGGACGACCCCGCACGCATCGCAATACACGACCGGAATCGGCGCGCCCCAATAGCGCTGCCGCGACACGCCCCAATCACGAAGGCGATACTGCGTCGCGGGACGACCGACGTCGCGCTGCTCGGCAGCGGTGGTGATGCGCGCCTTCCCCTCTTCGCTTGGAAGCCCGTCGAACTCTCCGGACGCGATCAAGCGCCCCGCCCCCTCGTAGGCAGCGTCCATCGCCGCGGGATCGAGGGGCGGAGCATCGTTCGGCTGAATCACCACGCGCATCGGGATGTCGTGCGTCCGCGCGAACTCGAAATCGCGCTGATCGTGACACGGGACCGCCATCACTGCGCCGGCGCCGTACGCCATGAGGACGAAGCTCGCGGCGTAGATGGGTAGACGCTCACCCGTGAAGGGATTCTGGCAATACGCGCCGACGAAGACACCGTCCTTGCCCTCGGCGCGCTCTTCCGGTGGCTGCGCCTTCACTTTGGCCACGAAGGCCGCGACCGCCGCCTCTTGGCTGGTGCCGCGGGAGAGCCCTCCGACCAACGGGTGCTCGACGGCGAGGCTCACGAACGTCGCACCGAACACCGTATCGGGGCGCGTCGTGAAGACGCGGATCACATCGTCGCGACCCTCGACCGGAAAGCGCAACTCGGCGCCCGTGCTGCGGCCGATCCAGTTGCGCTGCATGACCAACACCTTCTCCGGCCAGCCCGGCAGTTGGTCGCAACCGGCCAGCAGCTCGTCGGCATAGGCGGTGATGCGGAGGAACCACTGTTCGAGCTCGCGCTCGAGCACGGGTGAATCGCAGCGCCAGCACTTGCCGTCCTCGACCTGCTCATTGGCCAGCACGGTTTGGCACTTGTCGCACCAGTTGACGATCGACTTCCGACGGTACGCGAGCCCGCGTTCGAGCATCGCCAAAAAGAAGCGCTGCTCCCACCGGTAGTACGTCGGATCACACGTGGCGAGCTCACGCGACCAGTCGTAACTGAAGCCCATGCGCGCCAACTGCTCCCGCATGTAGGCGATGTTCTCGCGGGTCCAGTCCGCGGGGTGCGCTCCGCGCTCGATCGCGGCATTTTCGGCGGGCATCCCGAACGCGTCCCACCCAATCGGGTGCAACACGTTGAAGCCGCGCATGCGACGGTGGCGCGCCACGACGTCACCGATCGTGTAGTTGCGGACGTGGCCCATGTGAATGCGGCCGGACGGGTACGGAAACATCTCCAAGCAGTAGAACTTCGGCCGGCTCGGATCCGTCCGTACCTCGTGCGTGCGTTGCTCCGCCCAGCGCGCTTGCCAGCGCTGCTCGACGGCATGCGGGTCGTACCGGTGCTCCATGCCGCCCGGGTTAAACCGCGCGTGTGCGCTCTTTGGCGCCCACGGCGACGGCGATGTGATCGAGGACGCCGTTCACGAACGTCGGCGACTCGTCGCTACCGAATCGCTTGGCGATCTCGATCGCCTCGTCGATGGCAACGCTCGCGGGTACGTCACGCCGGCAGAGGAGCTCGTACGTCCCGACCCGCAGGATGTTGCGATCGACGTGCGAGAGCCGGCCGAGGCGCCAATTGTCGGAGCAGGAGGCGATCAGCTCGTCGATGCGCGTCCGCTCTTCGAGCACACCGCCGACGAGCTCTTCGCCGAACGTACGCGAGTCCGCCGGGGCCTCGCAGTGCTCCCAGAAGAGCCCGAGCGCCCCCGCGCCGTCGTCGCCGCGGACGTCGATCTGATAGAGCGCTTGTAGCGCCAGCTCACGCCCTTTTCGTCGCATCCCCATCGTAGATCCGTCTCACCCCAAGAGCCGCGCGAGCCGAGCCATCTCGATCGCCGTCACGGCAGCCTCATAGCCCTTGTTGCCGTGTCCCTCACCGGCGCGGGCGAGGGCCTGCTCTATCGTGTTCGTGGTGAGGACGCCAAACGCGACCGGAATGCGCTGGCGGTCGACGATCCGCCCCACACCGCGGGTCACCTCTTCGCAAATATATTCGAAGTGCGGAGTGTCACCCCGGATCACGGCACCGAGACAGATGAGGGCGTCATAGCGCCCTCCGCGAGCCAGCTCTTGCGCGGCAAACGGGATCTCGAACGCCCCAGGAACGTGCGCCACGGTGATGTCGTCGTCCTTCACACCATGCGCGGCGAGGCCCTCGAGGGAACCCGCCAACAGTGGCGCCGTGACGCTGCGATTGAAGCGCGCGACGACGATGCCGAAGCGCAATCCACTCCCGTCGAGGGGTCCTGTGAGCTCACGAGGCATTGCGATCTCCGTCAGCTCGTCTTCAAGCCCGTCAGGAGATGCCCGAGCTTTTCCTGCTTGGTGCGGAGGTAGGCGAGATTGCCGCTCCGGGGTGGCATCTCGAGCGGCACGCGCTCGGCGACCTCGATGCCGTATCCCTGCAGGCCGATGACCTTGCGCGGGTTGTTGGTGAGCAACCGAATCTTCCGCAAACCGAGGTCGCGGAGAATCTGCGCGCTGATGCCGTAGTCGCGCAGATCCTCCTCGAAGCCGAGCTCCAGGTTGGCCTCGACCGTATCACGCCCCTGATCCTGCAGCGCGTACGCGCGGATCTTGTTCGCGAGACCGATCCCGCGGCCTTCCTGGTGCATGTACACCACGACGCCCTGGCCGAGCCCATCGATGATGCGAAGTGCTTGATCGAGCTGCTCACCGCAGTCGCAGCGTTCGGATTGGAAGACGTCGCCCGTGAGACACTGCGAATGCACCCGCACGAGGGGCACGTCGGTCAGCTTCAACACGCCCTTGACCAACGCCATGTGCTCGTGGCGATCGACGGCATTCCGATAGACGATCGCCCGGAAGCGGCCGCCGGTCGCGGTGGTGAACTCCGATTCGACGGCGCGCTCGACCAGCAGCTCGCTCCGCAAGCGGTGCGCACCGAGGGCGGCGAGCGTCGTCGTGCGAAGGCCGTGCACCCGCGCCAGCTCCTCGAGATCGGCGCGCGTCGCGACCGAGCCATCGTCGCAGAGCACCGTACAGAATACGGCCGCCGGCCGCATGCCAGCGAGTCGCATCAAGTCGACCGTCCCCTCCGGATGGCGCTTGTGAGCGAGCACACCACCGCGCTCCACCTGGACCGGAAAGACGTGACCGGGCATGCCGAGAGCGTCAGGTCCGGATCCGTCGGCGACAGCCACTTGGATCGTGCGCGCGCGATCGGCGGCGGAGATGCCCGTCGTCACGCCGGTCCGCGCCTAGATCGACGCCCCGAACGCGGGCTGGCGCTTCGGCGCGAGCGGGTTCCCGAGGAGCGGAATCCCGAGTCGCCGCATGCGGCCCTCGGTGAGCGCGAGGCAGACCAAGCCGCGCGCATGCGTCGCCATGAAGTTGATGACGTCCGGCGTGACACGCTCCGCGGCGACGCACAGCACGCCGTCGCCACCTTCTCGATCGTCGACGAGGACGACCGACTGCCCAGCGCGCACGTCCGCGAGAATCTCCTCGATTGGGGCCGCCATCGGATTGTCGGGCACTATAACCCCTCCCCGCTAGTATGCCACCGACCCTTCCCGCAGCAGGTCGGGGCCGAGGCGCGTCACTCGTTCGTCGACCAGCCTGGGCGCGGCAGCGAGACGGCCGAGGCCGAGGCCGCCGAGCATGGCCCGACCGTCGCCGCCGATGATGGTCGGGGCCGTCACGACCAGGAGCCGATCGACCAGACGGGCATGGAGCGCCGCCGCGGCGAGCTCGCCTCCGCCCTCGACAAGCACGCTCACGACACCACGTTCCGCGAGCTCGCGCAGGAGCGCCGCCAGGGTCACCTTCCCGCGCGTGCTGGGGACGGTCAGGATCTCCGCGCCTGCCTGGGTGAGTCGCCGGGCCCGCGCGGGAGACGCCACGCGCGTCGTCGCGATCAGCGTCGCGGCCTTCGAGCGTTGGCGCAGCATGCGCGCACGCGGCGAAAGACGGAGGCGGCCATCGACGACGACCCGGAGCGGATCGCGCCCACCACGCAAACGGCACGTGAGCGCCGGATCGTCGGCCAGCGCCGTTCCCGATCCCACCATCACGGCGTCCACGCGATTCCGAAGCTCATGCACGAAGCGTCGCGCCTCGGGTCCGCTGATCCAGCGCGACTCGCCACCTGCCGTGGCGATGCGGCCGTCGAGCGACGCCGCGAGCTTCAGGATCACGAATGGCCGCCGCTGCACGATGAAGTGGCGAAACCACGCGGACACGGCGCCGGCCTCCTCGGCCAGCACGCCGGTCGTGACGACGATGCCGGCCCTTCGCAGCGCACGGAGACCGCGACCGTGCACGAGTGGATTCGGATCGCCAACGGCGACGACGACGCGCGCGAGCCCGGCCGCGATCACCGCCTCCGCGCAGGGCGGTGTCCGGCCGTGGTGCGCGCACGGCTCGAGCGTCACGTACAGCGTCGCACCCTGAGCGCGGCCGCCCGCATGCCGGAGCGCGATCACTTCTGCGTGTGGCCCGCCTGCGGGTCGCGTGAAGCCCTCGCCGACGACGCGTCCGTTCCGTACGACGACCGCCCCGACGGCGGGATTCGGACTGGTCCGGCCGAGCGCGCGTTGCGCCAGCGCGACGGCCCGCGCCATCCACCGACGATCGCCCGGCTGCTCAGCGCTCTTTGGGCTTCCGGCTTTGCGCGTCGCCACGGCGCTCCTTCAGCAGCGCTTCGAGCTCCTCCATGAACTCGCCGATGTCCTCGAACGAACGATAGACCGACGCGAACCGGACGTAGGCGACCTTGTCGAGCACGTGCAGCTCGCGCATCAGGGCCTCGCCAATCGCGGAGCTCGGCAGCTCTTTCTCCCCGCGCTCTAGCAGGCCACGCTCGATGCGGTCGACGACGGATTCGATCGCCTCGATCCCGACTGGCCGCTTTTCACACGCGCGCTTCAGACCGGCGACGATCTTCATCCGGTCGAACGTCTCGCGACGGCCGTCTTTCTTGACCACGAGGGGGAAGGCCTCCTCCGCGCGCTCGTAGGTGGTGAAGCGACGGGTGCATTGCAGGCACTCGCGGCGGCGACGGATGACGTCGCCTTCCTTCGACAAGCGCGAGTCGATGACTTTGTTTTCGAGATCGCGGCAGAAGGGGCACTTCACCGGCGATCACACCCCTCAGATGGAAGGCTCGGGCACCGAGTGCTCACGACGAGCGCTCAGGATAGATCGGGAATCGCCCGCAGAGCTCCGCCACCTCGTTGCCGATCGCCGCGAGCGCAGCGTCGTCGCCGACCCGCGACAGCGCGCGCGCGATGAAATCACCGACGAGCGCCATCTCGGGCTCGCGCATCCCGCGCGAGGTCAGTGCCGGCGTGCCCAGCCGAACGCCGCTGGTCACCATCGGCGAACGCGGATCGAACGGCACGGTGTTCTTGTTGACGGTGATGCGCGCCTTGTCGAGCGTCTGCTCGGCGACTTTTCCGGTAAGCTCGCTGCCGCGGAAGTCCATCATGATGAGATGGTTGTCCGTCCCGCCGGTCAGCAATTGGAACCCGTGCTCGAGCAGGCTCGCGGCGAGGGCTTTGGCGTTGGCGACGATCTGATGCTGGTACGCCTTGAACCCGGGGGTCAGCGCCTCTTTGAACGCGACGGCCTTGGCGGCGATCACGTGCATCAAGGGTCCGCCCTGGTTCCCAGGGAAGACCGACGAGTTCAGGCTCTTCGCGTGCTGCTCCTTCGCGAGGATGAGCCCGCCGCGCGGGCCCCGCAGCGTCTTGTGCGTCGTGCTGGTCACAAAATCACAGTGCGGCACGGGCGACGGATGGACGCCCGCGGCAACGAGCCCCGCGAAGTGCGCCATGTCGGTCATCAACAGCGCGCCGACCTCGTCCGCAACCGCGCGGAAACGCGGGAAGTCGAGCTCTCGGGGATAGGCACTGTAGCCCGCGATGATCATCTTCGGGCGATGCTGGCGCGCGAGTGCTTCGAGTTGCTCGTAGTCGAGACGCTGATCGGACTCGCGGACGCCGTAGTGGATCACGTTGAAGAACTTCCCCGAGAAATTCACCGGGCTGCCGTGCGTCAGATGGCCGCCGTGGCTCAGGTTCATGGCCAACATCGTCGCGCCCGGCTCGAGCTGCGAAAAATAGACGGCCATGTTGGCCTGCGAGCCGGAGTGCGGCTGGACGTTGGCGTACTCGGCACCGAAGAGCTGTTTCACCCGCGCGATCGCGAGATCCTCGACGATGTCGACGTACTCGCACCCGCCGTAGTACCGCTTGCCCGAGTAGCCTTCCGCGTACTTGTTGGTGAGCACCGAGCCTTGCGCTTCGAGGACGGCCTCGCTCACGATGTTCTCGGACGCGATCAGCTCGAGGTTGTGCTTCTGGCGGCCGGTTTCGAGACGGATGGCCTCCATCACTTCAGGGTCGGTCTTCGCTAGCTGGCTGGTCATTCCTCACACCCTCGTCGGAAAAAAAATCGCAGAGCCCCTGCGCGACGGCATGCGGCCGGTCTCTGCGATCCTTTGCGGTCGTGCTGCGGGACACTCCGGGCGCCCCGGAAGGCCGCGCCGACCCGACCTACTTCTGGCTCTCGATGTAGTTGACGACGTCCTGGACGGTACGGATCTTCTCGGCTTCTTCGTCCGAGATCTCCATTTCGTACTCTTCCTCCAGAGCCATCACCAGCTCGACAATGTCCAACGAGTCGGCGCCGAGATCCTCGATGAACGACGCTTCCGGCGTGACCTCGTCTTCACTGACGCCAAGCTGCTCGCAAATGATCTCGCGTACCTTGGCCTCAACTGCTGATGCCATGCTCCCTCCTCACACGTACAAACCGCCGTTGATGTGGATGACCTGGCCTGTGATGTAGCTCGCGCCGGGGCCGGCAAGAAAAGTGACGGCCGCGGCGACGTCCTCCCCCCGCCCGATTCGGCCGAGTGGGATCAATGCCTGGTAGCTTGCTCGGGCGCTCGCGTCCAGCCCTTGGGTCATGTCGGTCTCGATGAAGCCCGGGGCGACGACGTTGGCGGTGACGCCGCGCGACGCGAGCTCTCGTGCCGTCGACTTCGTGAACCCGATGATTCCGGCCTTCGCGGCGGCATAGGCCGCCTGCCCGGCGTTGCCTGTGACGCCCACGACCGAGCTCAAGTTGATGATCCGGCCCGCGCGCGCCCGCATCATCGGCCGCGTCACGGATTTGGTGCAGTGAAAAACGCCTTTCAGATTCACGTCCAGCACCCGCTGCCACTGTTCGTCGGTGATGCGAAGGATCAGTCCGTCGGCGGACATTCCCGCGTTGTTGACCAAGATGTCGATTTTTCCGCGGCGCGCGACCATGTCGCGCACGACGGCCTCCACCTCGTCGCCGATCGCGACGTCGAATGTGACCGCTTCGGCCGAGCCGCCCAGTGACACGATGTCGGCGACGACCGCATCGGCGTGCTCCCGCTGCGTCCGGCACGCGACGACGACGTGCGCCCCGGCAGCCGCGAGGTCTCGTGCGATGGCCGCACCAATCCCGCGCGACGCTCCGGTGACGAGCGCGACCTGTCCGGCGAGCGTCATGCCGGCGCGCCCGCGGCTTCGAGGCCGGTACTCACGATGCCGAGCTTCATCCGCTGCACCAGCTTCGCCAGCACTTGCCCAGGTCCGACCTCGACCGCACGCTCGCAGCCGAGCCCCTGCAGGAGCTGCATCGACTCCGCCCACCGCACCGGCGCGGTCACTTGCGCGATCAGCAGACCGCGGACGCGCGTCGCGTCGGTGTTCACGGCCGCGTCGACGTTGCTCACGATCGGAACCGCCAACGGCTCGAGCTCGACCGCGGCGAGCGCGCGTGCGAGCTCGGCTGCCGCAGGCGCCATCAGCGCGCAGTGGAACGGCGCGCTCACCGTGAGCGGAATGACACGACCGCCCGCGGCGCGCGCGGCGACGAGCGCGCGTGCGACGGCTGCCGCGTGTCCCGCGATCACCACCTGCCCCGCGCCGTTGAAGTTGGCGGGCGACACGACCTCGCCTTCCGCGGCGGCCGTGCAGAGCTCCGCCACTACGCCGTCGTCGAGCCCAACGATTGCCGCCATCGTGCCGACACCTTCGGGCACCGCCGACTGCATGAGTCGGCCACGAAGGCGCACGAGGCGAACCGCGTCACGAAAGCGCAGCGCGCCTGCCACGACGAGCGCAGTGTATTCGCCCAGGCTGTGACCGGCGAGCCAACGCGGACGGAGACCGCTTTCTGCGCCGAGCGCGCGCCACAGTGCCACGCTCACGGTGAGGATCGCGGGCTGACAGAACTCGGTCCGCGTGAGGTCGGCTTCGGGACCCTCGAAGCAAAGGCGCGCGAGCGGAAAGTCGAGCGCCTCGTCGGCCTCGGCCATCGTGTCACGCGCCACGACGTGATCGGCGGCCAGGCGTTGCCCCATGCCGACCCGCTGCGAGCCTTGCCCGGGAAAGAGCAGCGCCGTCGCGGCGGAGGACGACGCGGGAACGCCCGGCGCGGTCACGCCTCCGTCGTGTCGAGAACCTTACGGCCGCGGTACTCACCGCAGTGGGAGCACGCACGATGCAGCAGCGTCGGCTCGTTGCAGTTCGGACACGTAATGAAGCTTGCCGGCGTCAGCGCATCGTGTGCGCGGCGCTTGTTGCGTTTGGTCGACGACGTACGTCGCTTGGGAACTGCCATGACTGACCCCTCCTCCGCGCGCTCAGGCGCCGCGGTCGATCTTGAGATTGCGGAGCGCGGACCAGCGCGGATCGCCGGACTCCACCACGCAGGCACATTGGCCGCTGTTGCGATTGGTCCCGCATTGCGGGCAGAGCCCCCGGCACTCTTCACCACAGAGCGGCCGCGTGGGCAAGGCGATGAGGATCTGCTCGATCATGAGGGGGGTGAGATCGATCTCGTTCCCCTCGTAAAACGACTGCGTGAGATCACCCGGCGCGAGCTCGATCTCTCCGGTGAGCGGCATCGCGGGCGTCAGCACGAGCGAGAACTCCTGGGTCACCTCGAGCGGATAGCTCTCGAGGCAACGGCCGCAGTTCCCACGTGCCTTGCCACTCACCGCGCCGTCGAAGAACAGATCGAGCTCGACGCGGCAGTAGATCGCGTGCACTTGGAGCGGCTCGGTGAACTCGTATTCGCCGCTGGCCTTCGTCAGGGTGGCGTTCAGCGCCTCCACCGGCTCGGCGTAGTCGACGTGATCCTCGACCGCCAGAATGTCGTTGACTTGGATCTTCATGTTCGAGGGCTTCCAGGGCGTCCCGGGAAGGACGCAGGACCGTTCCCGGCCTTATATGCACCGCGGCGAAGGGGTACAAGCCCGCGTCAGGTCGACGATTCCCCGTCGGAAGAGCCGGCACCGATGCCGAGGCGACGCTCCAAGCGTCGGACCCGTCGCAGCAGCTCGGGCAACCGCAGCAACGCCGCGACCGTTCGACGCCAGACCCCGACTTCGACTGCCGGATAGCCGCCGACGATCCGCCCCGCGGGCACCGAATTCGGGACGCCGCTCTGCGCCGCCACCTGCACGCCGTCGCCGATCTCGAGATGCCCTGCGATCCCCGCTTGGCCTCCCATCTGCACACCGCGCCCGATCTTCGTGGAGCCAGCCAGGCCGACCTGGGCGGCGAGGAAGCTATGCGCGCCGACCTCGCAGTTGTGGGCGACCATGACGAGGTTGTCGAGCTTGGCCCCGCGCCGAATGATGGTCGCCTCCAGCGTCGCGCGATCGATCGTCGTGTTGGCCCCGATCTCGACGTCGTCCTCGAGAACGACGATGCCGGCCTGCGGAATCTTGACCGCGCCTTCCGGCCCAGGCGCGAAGCCGAAGCCGTCGGCGCCGATCACGACCCCCGGATGCAGCACGACGCGATCCCCGATGCGCGCGTACTCCCGCACCACGACCCCCGCATGGGCCACGAAGTCACGCCCGATCTGGATTCCGGCATAGAGCGTCACGTGAGGATGGATGACCGCCCCCGGACCGATCACGACCCCGTCCCCCACCACCGCATACGCGCCAATCGACGTCGGCTCGGCGATCGTCGCGGTCGCAGCCACGACGGCGGTGGGATGGATACCGGGCGGTGGCCGCAGCGGACGATGGAAGAGCGTGAGCGCGCGCGCGAAGCAGAGATAGGGATTGTCGGCGCGGAGCGTGGCAATCGGCAATTCGTCGGCGCCCGACGCAACGATCGCCGCCGACGCGCGGGTCGCCGCGAGCTGGGCGGCGTACCGGGGATTCGCGAGGAACGTGAGATCCCCGGGCCCTGCCTCTTCGAGTCCACGGATGGCGCCGATCACGATCCTGCCGTCACCCCGCAACTCGCATCCGAGTCGTTCCGCCAGCTCAGCGAGCGTCATTTGGCGGAGCTTTAGGCCGAACCTGGCACCCCCGCAAGCACGGCGCCAGCCGAATTTGCCGGCCCTCTGGGCCTGTGTTACGAGCCTCGTTTCCGAATCGACCCCCAATGACTTCCACCATCGATTTCGCCAAGGGCGACGGACTCGTTCCCGTGATCGTGCAGGACGACGCCTCGGGCGCCGTGCTCATGCTCGCCTACATGAACCAGGAATCCTACGACCGCACCGTCGCGACGGGGTACGCCACGTACTGGAGCCGGTCGCGGAAGTCGTTCTGGGTGAAAGGCGAGTCGTCGGGTCACCGCCAGAAGGTACGCGCGATCCACATCGATTGTGACGCCGACACGGTGTTGTTGCGCGTCGAGCAAGAAGGCGGGGCCGCCTGCCACGAAGGCTATCCGAGCTGCTTCTTCCGCCGCCACAGCGATGCCGGCTGGGACGTCGTCGAAAGCCGCGTCTTCGATCCGGCCGAGGTCTACAAAAAATGAGCGAGCGCATTCTCAAGCTCGGAATTCCGAAGGGCAGCCTCGAAGAAGCGACGATCGAGCTCTTCCGCAAGTCGGGGTGGCGGATCAGCTCGGGCGGCCGCAGCTATTTCCCGTCGGTCGACGATCCCGCCCTCCGCTGCAACCTGATCCGCGCCCAGGAGATGGCCCGCTACGTCGAAGCCGAAACGCTCGACGCCGGTATCACCGGCCACGACTGGATTCTGGAGAACGGCGCCGACGTCGAGGTCGTGTGTGATCTCGTCTACTCGAAGGCCACCATTCGGCCGACGCGCTGGGTGCTGGTCGTGCCCGACGCGTCGCCCGTGAAGGCGCCGGAAGATCTCCGCGGCAAGACCGTCGCGACCGAACTCGTCAATTACACGAAGCGCTTCTTTCAGGAGCGCAGCATCGAGGTCGACGTCGAGTTCTCCTGGGGCGCGACCGAGGCGAAGGCGGCCGAAGGATTGGCCGACGCGGTCGTCGAGGTCACCGAAACTGGCAGCACCCTCCGCGCCAATGGCCTCCGCATCGTTGCCGAGCTCTTCAGCTCGAATCCGCAACTGATCGCCAACAAGAAGGCGCTCGCCGATCCGTGGAAGCGCGAGAAAATCGAGCAGATAGGCCTGCTGCTGACGGGCGCGCTCCGTGCTGAGACCCAGGTCGGCATCAAGCTCAACGTCCCGAAGGACGAACTCGACAAGATCGTCGCCATGCTGCCGAGCATCACCGCACCGACCGTCTCGAATCTCTACGGCAAAGACTGGTTCTCCGTGGAGAGCGTGATCGCCGAGGACGTGGTGCGCGAGCTCATCCCCAAGCTCATCAAGGCCGGCGCCGTGGGCATCATCGAGTACGCGCTCAACAAGGTCATCTGACCCTCGGGTGGCTCGCTGCAAGCTTGCGACCACCAAGGGAATTCGGTAGACACGCGCATTCGCCGTTCCCCTCAATCTCCCCCGCTCCCGACCGCGCGCGCGGCGTACGATCCCGAGGCAGGATGCTCCCGGAAAACGCTCCGACAACCGTCGATCACGTCGTGCAGGTCGTCTATTGGGCGTCCGGCTTCGTCATGCTCGGCGCGCAAGTCTTCCTCGCCGCTCCGTGGCGCGCGCAGCGCGAGCGGAGCCCCGAGCAGAGTCCATTGATGCCCGCCATCGTATGGGCTGTCGTCCCCGCGCTGTTCCTCATCGGCTTTGGATTGTTCGGTCGGCAGACGGGGCTCGCACGGTGACGGCCCCTCGCACGCCTCGCGCGCTGCACGCGTTCGCCGTCCTGCTCGCCGGCGCGACGCTCACGTTGATCTTCATCGGCGGGCTCGTCACCAGCACGGGCTCGGGGCTCGCCGTCCCCGACTGGCCGCTTTCCTTCGGACAGTTCTTCCCGCGCATGGTCGGCGGAGTGCTCTACGAGCACGGCCACCGCATGGTCGCCGCGACGGTGGGTGTGCTCACGGTCGTGCTCGCCGTCTGGTCGATGCTGGTCGAGACCCACCCTGCGGTGCGACGGTTGGCGTTCGTCGCCGTCGGGACCGTCATCGCGCAAGGGCTGCTCGGCGGCCTCACGGTGATCTTCTTGCTGCCGCCCGCGATCTCAGTCGCGCACGCCTGCCTCGCGCAGGCCTTCCTCTGCATCACGGTCGCGCTCGCCGTGATCACGCACCCCGATTGGACGCCGGCCGCGACGACACCGGCCGACCCCGGCTACGGTACGCTCACGCTCGCGACCGCGGCCACGGTCTACGGCCAGCTGATCCTCGGGGCGATCATGCGTCACACCGGCGCGGGTCTCGCCATTCCGGATTTTCCGCTCGCGTTCGGACGCCTCGTGCCGCCGTTCGACTCGCCCGCAATCGCCATTCACTTCCTGCACCGCATGGGTGCGCTCGCGGTGACGTCGATGGTCGTCTGGTCGGTGCTCCGAACCTTTCGCACGCACGGTCGTGAGCGTACCCTGACTCGACCGGCCATGATCGCGCTCGGTTTGGTCGCGACGCAGATCACGCTCGGCGCCCTCACCATCTGGACGCAGAAGGCGGTTTTGCCGACGACGGCGCACGTCGCGTGCGGCGCCGCAATCCTCGGCACGACGGTCTTGTTGGCGCTCCGCGCTCGCCACGCCGCACCGGCCTTCACGGGCGCGCCGCACACGGTGCTTTCGACCGAGCGGGTGCCGGCATGATGCCGGCGCTGAAGCCCGCGGAAGAGTTCGGCCTCGCGCCTGAGGTTCTGCCGCTCACGCAACGGCGAGCCGCCGACTTCCTCGAGCTCACCAAGCCCCGCATCGTGACGATGGTCGCGCTGACGGCGCTCTTCGGCTACTACCTCGCGCCCGCCACGGCAGCGTTCGATTGGCTCCGACTCGTCGTGACGCTCGTCGGCACGAGCCTCGCCGCCGCCGGGACGATGACGCTCAATCAGTACCTCGAGCGCGATCTCGACGCGCAGATGCTGCGCACGCGCCAACGGCCCTTGCCCGACGGCCGGGTCGCACCCTTCGACGCGCTCGTTTTCGGCACCGCGCTCACCATCGTCGGCATTCTGATCCTGCTGGTGGCCGTGAACCCGCTCTCGGCGGCCGTGACGGCGGCGACGAGCATCAGCTACCTCTTTGCGTACACACCTCTCAAAACCCGCACGTCGCTCTGTACACTGGTCGGCGCAATCCCGGGCGCCCTGCCCCCACTCACCGGCTGGGCCGCGGCCAGTGGCACCCTCGACGTCGCAAGTTGGGCGGTCTTCGCGATCATGTTCGTGTGGCAGATCCCGCACTCACTCGCGATCGCGCAGATGTACCGCGACGACTACGCGCGCGGCGGCTTCGCGCTGCTACCGGTGGTCGATCCGGACGGGACGAGCACGGCCCGGCAGATCCTCACGTACTCGCTGGCGCTCGTGAGCGTCGGCATGGTGCCGACGCTGCTCGGGCTCGCCGGACCGATCTATTTCGCGGCGTCGATCGTGCTCGGGATCGGCATGCTGGCGCCGTCGTACCGCTTGGCGCGCTCGGCCAAGACGGCGGATGCCCGGCGCGTGATGTTCGCGAGCCTGATCTACCTGCCGGTACTGTTCGCGATCATGGCAGCCGACAAGCTGCCGTCGTCGCCCTGGTAGTCGCCCGCGCCGCTCAGCGACTGCGACGTGCGACGGCCGTCGCGCCCGCGAACGCCAGCCCGCAAAAAATCAGCGTCACGACGATCGACGGTGCGAGCGCCGGCACCCGTCCGACCGAGGCCGGCGCGCTCCAGTAGAGACAGCGCCGCAGCGCCGCCATGCCGTAGGTCAGCGGATTCAGCTGCATCAGCCAGCCGAGCCAACCGGCGGCACCGGACGCCGGGAAGAACGCACCGGACAGGATCCAGATCGGCATGAGGATGAGGTTCATGACGGCGTGGAAGCCCTGGGTCGATTCCATGCGCCACGCAATCACGAGCCCGACCGAGGTCAGCGCGAACGCGATCGCCGCGATCACCAGTACGACCGCGATCACCGAGGTGACCGTGAGCGAGATGCCGACCAACGGCGCGAGCGCGAGGAAGAGCACCCCCTGCAGCACCGCGAGCGTCGTCCCGCCGAGCGCTTGGCCGAGCACGATGCCGCCGCGCGAGATCGGGGACACCATCACGCCCTGCAGGAAACCCGACTTGCGATCCTCGACGACCGCGATCGTCGAGAAGATCGCAGTGAAGAGGATCACGAGCCCGATGATGCCCGGATAGAAGTACGCCATCGAGCTGAGATCCTCGGGCGCTCCCGGCGGCCGCAGCGACGAGCTGAAGCCGCCACCGAGCAACACCCAGAAGAGGAGTGGCTGCGCGAACGCGCCAACCAGGCGGCTCCGTTGCCGAACGAAGCGGATGATTTCGCGCCACCAGAGTGCCGTCACGCCCTGCATCGCTCCGCCTCTCAACCTCGTCCCGTCGGCGACGGCGCCTCGCGCCAGAAGCGCTCGCCAGTCAAGTGGACGAAGACGTCCTCCAATGTCGGTTTGCCGAAGGTCACCGACCGGATGTCGCCTGGAAACGCCTCGACGACCTCGCGCACGAACTCGTGCCCGCGCGCCAGCTCGATCCGCAGCACGCCGTCGACGAGACGTGGCTCGCAACCAAAACGCTGCTGGATGCGCGCGCGCATCCGCTCTGGATCGGCCGCGTCTACCACCACGACGTCGCCCCCGATCTCGGCTTTCAGGTCACCGGGCGCCCCGACCGCGACGAGGCTCCCTTGGTGGATGAAGCCGATGCGATCGCAACGCTCGGCTTCTTCCATGTAGTGCGTCGTCAGGACGACCGTCAGGCCCTCGTTGTCTCGCAGGTGCACGAGGTACTCGAAGAAGTCACGGCGGGCACCGGGGTCGAGCCCCGTCGAGGGCTCGTCGAGCAGCACCAGATCCGGCGCGTGCAGCAGGCCCTTCGCGAGCTCCACACGACGCGCGAGCCCACCCGAGAGCGTCTCGACGAGATCGCCCGTGCGATCGGTGAGCCCGAGCCGCGCCAACAAGGCGTCAGTCCGCGCCCGGGCCGCCGTCACGCCGAGACCATAGAGAGCCGCATGGCAGCGCAAATTCTCGAGCACGGTCAGCTTCCCGTCGAGCGCCGGATGCTGAAACACGACGCCGAGCCGACGACGGACACGCTCGGGCGCGCGCCCCGCGTCCTCGTCGAGGATCCGCACGGTGCCCGTTTGTGGTGGCGTCAGCGTCGCGAGCACCTTGAAGAGCGTGGTCTTGCCACCGCCATTCGGTCCGAGGACGCCGAAGATCTCGCCGCGAGCGATCTCGAGATCGAGCCCGGAAAGCGCGACGCGTTCGCCATAGCGATGCGCGAGCCCGGCGATCGAGACGGCCGGTGACCTGTCGGTCTGCGACAACGGTCGCGCGGCGATCATCGCGACGATCCTAGAGCGGCAACCGACGCGGCGTGGGGGTCCATCATCGAGCGGCGCATCCTGCCACACGCGGCAAAGCTCCGCCATTGACTTGACCCTCGAAGAGCACGGGCGTTAGATGTTTTGCACCGACGCCGTGTCCACCGAAACCGCCCATTTTGCCCATGCCGTGAGTGTGCCCGTCGACCTGCCCGTCGACCCAACGCGTCTCGAGCAATTGCTCCAGGTCCAGGAGCGCCTGCTCCTCGGAGCGCTGGACGAAGCGACACTCGGTGACCGCCTGTGTCAGAGTGCGGCGCTCGTACTCGGCGCCTCGGGCGTCCGCATCGCGCGTCTCGACGCCCGTGACGTCGTCGAGACCCGCGGCGCGTATGGCATCCCGTTCGTCGCGACCGACGACGACGTCCTGCGCCGCGTCCTCGCCGAACGTCGCCCCGTACTCGGCAATGCGACCCACGAGTCGGGCATGCTCACACTACCGGTCGAGGCTCCGCCCGGCGCCTTCGCGATGCAGCTCCGCCCATGGATCGGCGGATCGTTCGGGCTCGAGCACGTCGGGCTCGCACGCTACGCGGCCTCGCTCGCCGCGGTGGCGCTGCGCCATGCGCAAGCGCGGCACGCCGACATCGCCGGACGCCACGGCGCCGCCGACGTGCTGGCGTCGCTCTCGCACGACCTGCGTCAGCCGCTGAACGTCATGCTCGGCTACACCCAACTCCTGATCGACGACACCTACGGGCCCTGCAACGGCGAGCAGCGCGAGGTGCTGACGACGATCGAGCGGCACGCCCGCGAGCTCTTCACGGTCCTGACCGGTGCGCTCGATCTCGTCCGGCTCGAACGCCAGGCCGCCGAGGTCACCGCTGAGCCGTTCGATGTCGGGGACGTGCTGCACGAGCTCTGCACGGGCTCGCTCGCGCACCGCACCACCAACGACGTCACGCTCCGCTGGCACACCGATCCGGGAACCCCAACCATGGTGAGCGACCGCTTCCGCGTGCGGCAAGTCCTGCAGAATCTCCTCGACAACGCGCTCCGCCACACCGAGCACGGCGAGGTCGCCGTGACGGCCACACCCCACGAGCACCGGGTCCGCCTCGAGGTCACCGACACCGGCTGCGGCATCGCCCCCGCCGATCTGCCGCACGTGTTCGCCGCGTTTCGCACCGGCAAACGTGGTCAAACCGGCTCCGGTCTCGGGCTCTACATCGTGAAGCGCTTCTGCGAGAGCCTCGGTGGCGACGTACACGTCGCCAGCACGCCCGGCACGGGCACGCGCTTCACGGTCGATCTACCAACGCAGCCGGCGCGCTGAGCGCGCCGACCCGACGCAGCCGGCGCTGAGCGCCCGCTCGCGGCGCCGGCACGCTCACTCGACGGTCATCTGCGCGTCGTCGCCCGTATCCGTCGTACTGAGGCCCGCCGTCGGATGCGACGCCGAGATCGTCGTCGTTCCCGCTGCGACCGCATCCACCCGGCTGCGATCACCGGCCGTGTTGGGTGCGCTCGCCACCCCGGGCGCGCTCGACGAGTAGGTCAGATCCTGGGTCAGATTCTGCGTGATGCCGCCGCCGAAGTGCCCCGTCGCCGTGTAGCGCTGAAAGCCTCCAGGCGATTTGCTCGACGTGACCGGGCTCAGCGTGATGCGCTCGAGCGCTCCGATCACGGTCAAGGACACGTCGTCGCCGGTCGTCGTCGTGCTCACACCCGTCACAGGATCGGTCGCGGAAATCGTGACGACCCCGGGAGCGATCGTATTGACCTTGCTCTTGTTGCCGCTTTCGTTGGGCGCCGTTGCGACCGCGTCGCTGCTGCTGTGGTAATTCACGCGCTGCGTGAGGTTCTTGGTGGTGCCGCCGCCGAAGTGGCCGATCGCCGTGTAGGTGATGACCTGATTCGCGGCGCGCGTCGCCTGCGTCGGTGAGAGCGTGATGCGCTCGAGAGCACCGAGCACGGTGATCTCCGCGTCGTCCGCGGAATCGGTCGTGCTGATGCCGCTCGTCGTGTCGGTCGCCGAGATCGTCACGGAGCCGGGCGTGACCATGTCGACCCGGCTCTTGTTGCCCTGCGTGTTGGGTGCCGCGACGACGCTGGGATTGGACGAGGCGTATACCACCTGCTGCGTGATATTCGCGGTCCCACCGCCCTCGTAGTGACCCGTCGCGGTGAAATTCTGGAACTCCCCTACGCTGCGCGTCGCGTTCGTCGGTGAGATCGTGATGCTGAGTAGCGTCGAAACCGCCGCGCTCACCGTGAGCGTTGCGTCGTTACCGCCCGCCGTCGTGGTGATCCCACTCGGGTGCGAGGCCGAGATCGTCGTCACGCCGAGCGCCACGGTCTCCACGCGCCCCCGGTTGCCCTCGATATTCGGCGCCGTCGCGACACTAGGAACGCTCGACGCGTACGTGACCTCCTGCGTGATGTTCTGCGTCACCCCACCTGCGTAGTGGCCGATCGCGACGTAATTCTGGAACTGGCCCGCCGGCCGCGTCTTCTCGACGGGGCTCAGGGTGATGCTCTCGAGCTCGCCGAGCACGGTGACGACCGCATTGCCATTCGAGTCGGCGCTGCTGACACCCGTCACGCTGTCGACCGCGGAGATGGTGCTGATCCCCGGCGCGAGGGCCTCGACGCGGCTCTTGTTCTCGTCGGGATTGAGCGCGGTCGCGACGTTCGGAGCGCTCGAGGTGTAGGTCAATTGCTGGGTGATGTTGCGCGTGACCCCGCCTTCGAACGTCCCCGTCGCGACCAGGCTCTTGCCCTCACCCACGTCGAGCGCCGGCGCCGCCGGCGTGAGCGCGATGCTCAGCAGCGCGCCCGGAACGTTGAACATCGCGTCGTCCGCCGACGCCGTGGACGTGACCCCGCTCACCGGATCGGTCGCGGAGATGGTGGCGATGCCGGGACTGACGGCGGAAATACGACTGCGATCGTTGGTGGTGTTCGGGGCGAAGCCGACGCCGGGATTGCTCGAGGTCCAGATCACCTTCTGCGTGTAATTCGCCGTACCGCCGCCGACGAGATCGGCCGTCGCCGTGAACGTGGAGCTGTTGCCGGGGCTCACGTAGCGAGTCTTCGGCGTGATGTGGATCGCGAGGACGTCGCCGGTTTGTCCTCCACCGCCGCCCGGCGTCGCCGTCGGCACGGGCGTCGGGGCCGCCGGATCCTTGAAAGAGGGTACGCAAATCTCGTCGGGCTTCGTGACGTTCAATGCCTCGGGCCCGAACACCGGATGCGTCGACACGGCCGTCGCGACGAACTTCGGCTGCTTCGGCTTCGTGCTCGCCAATCGCACTTGGTAGCAGACGAGGTACGTCGCGTGTGAGGGCGCTGCGGGGTGCGCGCCACCGAGATCGGCGGGGGCGCAGAAACGCCGCGGCTTGATGACGCTCAGGACGCGGGTCCCGAATTGATCGGTCACAGACACGACGAGCGGCGTGAACACCGGGAATGGTGGGGCCCCAGTCGCTGCGCGCGCCACTTTCACGTCGTAACATTTGAAGTTGTCGACGCCGGTGCTCCCGAGCGCCGCCACGCCACCCGTCCCGAGCGCTTTCAGAGTCGGCGACAGCAGCCGATCTTCCGTGCGGACACGCAGCTTCAGCGTCCCGAAGCGGTTGACGATCTCGTGCAGGCTGTCGCCGTGCTTCGGCTGGCGCGGTGACGCCTTGGTCACCGTCATCCCGTACCCTTCGAGATGCGTGAGCGGATCGACGACCAGCTCCCCTTCGAGACTCGCCGGAGCACACAACCCGAGCGTCTTCTTCAAGTCGACCTTGTGCTGGTCCTCCGGGCGTGCGCTGCTGAACGTGTCGATCAGCACGTCGCCGGTGCGCGCCGCGAAAGCGGGGAGGCCCGCGCGCGTACCGAGCGACCGGCCTTTGTAGCAGACGAAGGGATCGCCGGCCGGCTGTGCCCAAACGGGCGCAACCCCGAGCGTGAGCGCACACACGACGAGCGCAGCGATGATGCCCTGGGTGAATGAAGGTTTGGTCATGGGTGGGAAGCTCCTGACGCGCAACGGCCGTGGCGGCCGCTGTAGGTTCGGCGATGGAAGATCAGGCACGCATCGCCAGCGTCACCATGAACGCCGGACGCTACGGACGCAACTCAGGGCGCGACGACCGTATACGTCGCCTCGTTGCTGACGACGCCCGTATCGGGGTCCGTCGCCCGGATGATCGTGACACCTGGACCGACGGCGACCACGCGGCTTTTCTTCCCCGCCTCGTTGGGCGCGACCGCCACGGTCGGATCGCTCGACGAGTAGTCGACGTCGGGCGTGATGTTCTTCTCGGTCCCGCCGTCGAAATGGCCCTTGGCCGTGAAGAACCGATCCTCGCCGACCGTATCGGTCGGGTTGGTCGGCGTGAGCTCGATGCTCTGCAGCACACCCAGCACGGTGATCGAGCCGTTCTGATTGGTGTCGTTCGAGCCGACGCCGCTCGACGGATCATGCGCGCTCAGTGTGATCGTACCGGGACCGTTACCGGTGACCTTGCCACGCTGGCCATCGACGTTGCTGACCGAGGCGATCGTCGGGGCGCTCGAGGTCCACTCGACGCGCTGGGTGTAGTTCTTGGTCGCCCCGTTCGCGAAGGTCGCGATCGCGGTCCCGAACGTGGACGCCCCCTGATTGATCGTACGCGTGTCGGGATCGACGTCGAGCGCGACGGGATCCCCGAAGGGCGTGAGCGTCGGCGAGGGGCTCGGGGTGAAGGTCACCGTCGGGGTTGCCGAGAGCGTCGGCGTCGGCGACGTGGTCTTGGTCGGCGTGGCCGATCGCGTCGGGGTCGGGCTGATCGTCTTGGTCGGCGTCGCCGTCTTGGTGGCGGTCGGCGTCGCGCTCTTGGTGGGCGTGGGCGTCGTCGTTTTCGTCGGCGTCGGCGTGCGCGTGACCGTCGGTGTGCCCGTGCGCGTCGGCGTTGGCGTCGCCGTCCTGGTCGGCGTCGGCGTCTTCGTCACCGTGGGCGTCGCCGTCTTGGTGGGCGGGGGTGTCTGCGTGACGGTTGGCGTCGCCGTCCGCGTCGGTGTCGGCGTGACGGTGATCGTCGGCGTTGCGGTCCTGGTGACCGTGGGCGTCGCCGTAACCGTCGGCGGCGGCGTGACCGTCTGCGTCGGCGTCGCCGTGAGCGTCGCCGTCCCGGTGGGCGTCGCGGTTGGCGTCGGTGTGGTCGTCTTCGTTCCGGTGGCCGTTGCCGTCGGCGTCGTCGTCGGCGCCGTCGAGGTGGTCGTCGGCGTCGGCGTTCCCGGCGGCGTGCGCGTCTGACCGGGCGTGCGCGTCGTCGTGACCGTCGCGGTCGGCGTCGCCGCCGTCGCCGTCGCCGTCGCCGTGGTGCTCGCCGTCACGGTCGCCGTCGGCGTCACCGTCAAGGTCGCGCTGGGGGTCGCCGTCGCGGTTCGCGTCGGAGTCGGGGCGGTCGACGTCGGCGTCGGGGTCGCCGTCACGGTCACGGTGGGCGTCGCCGTCGCCGTGACGGTCGGCGTGGCGGTGAGCGTGGGGGTGCCGGTCGTGGTCACCGTCGGCGTCGCGCTCACCGTCGGCGTCGGGCTCGTCGTGATCGTCGGCGTCGGTGTCAGCGTCGCCGTGCGGCTCGGGGTCGGCGTATGCGTCCGCGTCGGCGTCGCGGTCCGGGCCGGGGTCGACGTCTTCGACGCGACCACGATCGGGGTCGACGTCGGCGTCGCGTTGGGATCGGTCGCGATCGTGGCAGGCAGGCAGACCTCCGCGATCGTCTTCAGCGTCAGCACCTCCGCCCCGAAACGGCTGCTGGTCGAGAGCACCCGTTTTACGAAACGCGCCTGCGTGAATCCCGGGAGCTTCGTGAGACGCGCCTGATAACACACGAGCTGCCCAGCGTGCGCGACGGCACCGGGCTCGAACCCGGCCACGTCGGCCGGCGCACAAAAGCGCGTCGGCTTCACCAGCGTCAGCGTCCGGCTCGCAAACTCGTCCTGGACGACGAGGGCCACCGGCGCGAACTTCGGATACGGAGGTCCCCCACGCGGCGCCCGCGCCACCTTGGCCGTGTAGCACTTGAAGTCGTCGACCGCGCTCGGCGGCAGCGCCGGGGCGCCGTTCGGGCCGTCGAGCCCCGACGCGGCACGCAGCAGCCGCTCGGTTGTCTTCACCGCGAGCTTCAACGTTCCGATCTGATCCTGAATCGTGACGACACCCGGGGCGGTCTTCGGCTGGGCCGGGCTCGTGCGCGTCACGCGAGCGCGGAAGGCCTCGAGTCGCGTCGCCGGCTCGGAGGGCGACGCACCGCCGACGTCGGCCGGATTGCAAACCGCGACCGGCTTCACGACGTCGACGCGATGCTGATCGAGCGGCGCCGAGGAGCTGAAGCGATCCCGCACGATGGTTCCCGGACGCGGAATGAACACCGGAACGAACGGCGCATGCACCGGCGAACCCTTGTAGCACACGTACGCGTCCCCCACGGGCGCCGGCTGCCCCACGAGCGCGAGCAGGCCGACGACCGAGCCGAGCGCGGCCCACGTGGCGAAGCGACGCATCATCCGACCGCGTTCTCGCGCGGCCCGACCACGGGGTCGCCACCCTCGTCGGCAATCGGCTCGATGATCTCACGGCCCCGCGCACCCGCGAGCGCACGCCGCCCACCGTCGAGGAAGGCATTCCGGATCTTGTACGCCGTGGTGTGGCTCACGTTGTAGTGGGCGCACACCTCGGCGAACGAGTGCTCGCTCCGGATGAGATCGAGCGCGAGCGCAAAGCGCTCCTCGGGCGTCAATTTTTCGCGTTTCCTCATAATGGGCGTTTCCTTTGGCGTCAGCGGTCGGCGTCGATGCGGCGGACGTCGGCGACTTCGGCGGGGCGGGGAGCGATCTCTTCGACGGCGACCGGCGGAGCCGGATGCACGCGACGACCGCGGATGCTGAAACGAGCGATGTGGTAGAGCGCGGCGACACCGTCACGCCACGTGATCTTCTTGCCTTCGTCGTAGTCGCGGCCGGCGTAGGAGATCGGGTGCTCGTAGATGCGACAGCGCAACTGCGCGACCTTGGCCGTGATCTCCGGCTCGAAGCCAAAACGATCGCACTCGATCTCGATCTGCTGCAGCACCTCGCGTCGGAAGAGCTTGTAGCCCGTCTCCATGTCGGTGAGGTTCACATTGGTGCACATGTTGGAGAGCAGCGTTAGCACGCGATTGCCGACGTAGTGCCAGAAGTTCAGCACGCGATGTGGACCGCCGAGAAAGCGCGAGCCGAAGACGACGTCCGCGTCGCCGCGATCGATGGGCGTCAGCAACGCCGGGATGTCGCGCGGATTGTACTCGAGATCGGCGTCTTGAATGATCACGACGTCGCCGCGCGCGTGCGCGAATCCCGTCCGGACGGCGGCGCCTTTGCCGCGGTTGGTGGCGTGGAAGAAGACCCGCACTTCGCCCCCGGCGAGCTCGCGTAGGAGGTCGCGGGTCCCGTCGAGCGAGCCATCGTCGACGACGAGGATTTCCTTCGCGTGCGGCAAGGTCTGCACGCGCTTCAAGATTTCTCGAATGCTCTGCACTTCGTTGTAGACCGGCATGACGATCGACAGTTTCATCGCAGTGTCCCTTTTCGGATTTCCTCGGGCGTCGCGGGCCGGACCGCGACGACCTTGGCCCAAATGTCTAGACCCTGCCCAGCGGCAGGGTTGTTGAAGTCGGCAACCACCTCTTCTCCCTCTATCCCCACCAGACGGAACTTCGTCGGCTCGCCGCGCGGCGGCCGAATCGTGTAGCGCTTACCCACCTCAAGCACGACCTCGGGTGGCATCTGGGCCCGCGGCATGCGTCGGATGAGCTCGGGGCGATGCTCACCGTACGTCTCGCTCGGCGGCAGCGACACGCGCCGCTCGTCACCCGCTACGAGACCTTCGACGGCCTGCTCGAGCTGCGGAAAGATCTGCTCGTTGCCGTGTAGATACGTGACCGGACCGCAATGATCGGTCGAGTCGATCAGGTCGCCGTTGCTGAGCTTTGCGCTGTACTCGATCGTCACGACCCTGTCGGTGGCGACGCGGAATCCTTGGAGCTCGTTCATCGTCCCTCCCCTACCTGACGGCGTTCCGCGCCACTGCCGAGCACCAAACGCGCCAGCACGTCGGGATCGCCGCCGGAGCCGCCCTTGGTGATGATCGTCGAGCCGGCCGCTTGGCCGGCGAGGATGGTGCCCCACGCGATGAGCGGGGCGATCCGCCCGTGCACCGTGATGGTGGTGGCCCCGAGGCGCGTCAGGATCGCGTGGCTCGTCTCTCCGCCGATCAGCACCAACGCCGGAATCGCCGCGCGTGCGGCGACCCCCGTCACGAGCTCGGCGAGCGCGTGCTCCGTCGCGCGGAGCGCGTCCGCCGTCGGCGTTGCCGCGGGCGCCGGAGCCGCCACGACGACCGTCCTGCCGGCAGTGAGATGCGCCGCAACCAAGGCTGCCGTTTGCGCAATCGCCCCTGTCTCGGCGGCGGGCGACGGCACGGTGACGGCGCGCCCGGTCGCCCTGACGGCGTCGAGCTGCGCCCGCGCGCGACTGTGCAGGCTGCCGCTCACGATCAAGGCAGGGAACTCGATCGCCCGTGCCTCGTCTTTCGGGTCGGAGCGCCGTGCACCGAGGTGCGGCACGAGTGCGGCCGTGAGAGCGATCGAGCCGAACAGGCAAACCGGTTCGCCCAGCGCCATGATCGCGTCGACCGCGCGCGCGACGTCGTCGTCGGTTTCCGCATCGACCACGAAGACGTCGACGCCATCGGTCCGATGCCGCGCGACCTCCGCAGCCAAGCAACCGGCGAGCACCGTGGCGCGGCCGATCACCGCTGCCCGCCGTCGGCTTTCGCGCCCGAGCACGGCCGCGATCGACGACACCGCGCCCGGTCCTTCCGGGTCGCGCGCGAACTCGGTCATTGCGAGCAGCCGATCGCCAAACCACTGGCAGCCGTCGCGTGTGACCCGGCCCGCGGCGGGAATGGCCGCCAGGATGAACGCGGGAGCGCCGAGCGCATCGAGGGCCCCGTCGAGCTCGGCACCGAGATGTCCGCGCAGCGCCGTGTCGATCTTTTTCAGCACCACCCGCGCGGGACGCGCGCGGACCGCGTCGTGCACGCGCTGATACGCGGCCGCGGGCGCGATGGCCCGGCTCTGCGTGTTGACGATCAGCACGTCGTCCCCGCCATCGATCATCGGCGGCGGGGCCTCGGGACCGAGCGCGACCCGGACCTGCCGCCCCGCGAGGGCGAGCTCGGCCGCGACGTCACATGCGCCGGTCAAATCGTCTGCGATCGCCGCAAAGGCGGTCACCGCATCAGCACCGCGCGCGCGGGAGCGCCATCGACACCCTCGAGCTTCAAGGGCAGGCACGAGAGCAGGTACGACCCCGCCGCGATCGCGCGGAGGTCGAGGCCCTCGATGATGAAGATGCCACGGCCGAGCAGCAGCTTGTGCACCTCGAACGTCGTGCTGCCGAACTCCTCGATGCTGAGGTAGTCCATGCCGATGGTGCGCACGTCACGCTCGACCAGATATTCGGCAGCGTCGCGCGTGACGTAGGTGAAGTCGGTCTGGAATCCCGGCTTCGCCCAGCGCTCCGAGTTGTCGGTATGAAACAGGAGGATGTCGCCAGCGCGAATCTCGTGCTGCTGCAGCGCGGCCGCGTCGATCGCCGGCCTGCCGCGAAGATCCAGCACCTGCGCCGGTCCGACCATGCGATCGAGCGGCACCTGCTCGAGGGTGGGCGCGCCGTCGATGAAATGCGCCGGCGCGTCGACGTGCGTGCCGGTGTGCGCGCCGAGCGAGAGATGCGTCAGGTTGGCGGCGTCGCCGCGTTTGATCGCACGGATCTGCGTTTGCTCGAGGGTCGGATCGCCCGGATAGCAATGCATGTCGGGCCGGTCGGCGACCGAGATGTCCCAGACCTGGCACTGGGCCAGGTCGGCGCGGAGCTTGTGATCGGTCGGAGACATCTATCGCCTTTCGGCCCGCTTCATCGGTCGTCAGGCCGCGCGGGTAGCGGCCTTGCGCCGCGCGCCGAGGTCGGCCGCGGTCTTGATCGCCTCGAGCAGATTCTTGTGGCCCGCGATGCCCTTGCCGGCGATGTCGAACGCCGTGCCGTGACCGGTCGACGTTCGGATGAACGGCAGACCGACCAACAACGTCACGACGTCGCCGAAGCCGAGCAGCTTCACGGCCCCGAGCCCTTGATCGTGGTAGAGCGCGATCGTCAGATCGTACATGCCCTGCTTGGTCTTGTAGAAGACCGTATCCGCGGGGATCGGACCGATGGCGTTCACGCCTTCGGCCTTCGCCGCGGCCACCGCGGGCTCGATCTCCTCGATTTCCTCGCGTCCGAAGAGCCCGCCTTCACCCGCGTGCGGGTTGAGCGCCGAAACCGCGATCCGCGGGGCCGCGATGCCCTGCCCGACCAGCGCCTCGTGCGCGAGCATGATCTTCTCGTGGACGCGCGCCTTGGTCACTTTGTCGCAGGCCTCGCGGAGCGACATGTGGTTGGTCAGCAGCAGGAGCCGCATCTCGCCGAGCAGCAACACCATGGCGTAGCGTTTCACGCCGGCTTCTTCGGCGAAGATTTCGGTGGCGCCTTCGTAGTGGAATCCCGCGGCCCGCATCGACTCCTTGTTGAGCGGGGCCGAGACGATGCCGTCGATCTCGCCGGAAAGCGCGTAACGCGCGGCCTCGCGCGTGTACCGCACGGCGGCGGCGCCGAGCGCCGGCTCGATGACGCCGACCTTCACGGTCGCGGGATCGACGTCCTTGTAGTCGACGACACCGAACGCGTTCCCGTCGCCCCGCCAGTCCGACGGCCGTTCGATGCTGCGGAGACCGAGCTCGAGGCCGGCCTGTTTCGCGGCCGCGGCGAGCACGCGGACGTCGCCGAGCACGATCGGCTCACAGAACGTACGAATGGTGGGGTCCGCGAGGGACTTCACGAGAATTTCGGGGCTGATGCCGGCGGCGTCCCCCATGGTGATGCCGATGATGGGTCGTGACATGGATACAGGCTCCTTCTGTGGGATCAGGCTTCGAGGATTCCGAACGGTTGGGCGTTGGGTGCCGCGACGGCGCCCGCGCGCCGGGCAAGCACGGTCTGATAGGTCGATTCGACCTGGTCGATCACGCGCTCCCAGCCGTACTCGTTCTCGACCGTCCGGCGTGCGGCGGCACCGAGCACGCGGCGGCGTGCCGGATCGGCGAGCAAATCGATGATGGCGGCAGCATACGCGTCCGCGCCGTCGGTCCCGACGACGACGCCGTTCCGGCCATCCCGCACGGCTTTGGCCGAGCCCGCCGAGACGACCACGGCTTTCGCCGCCGCCATGTAGTTCAAGAGCTTCATGGGGAAGCCCGACCATTCGCGGCGCGGACAGAGCGCCAGGTCGGCCACCTGGATGAGATCCCGCACGGTCGCAAAGTCGCCAGTGGACACGAGCCGCACCTCGGCCGGCAGGCGGCGCAGGTACGGGGGCAGATCGCGCGGCGTCGCGTGCGTCGCGAGCACGAGGAGCGCGTCCCGCACCGTCCGGCGGACGATGGTCATGCTCTCGAGCAGCAGCTCGAGGTTCTGATAGCCGTCGAGGTTCCCGGTGTAGAGCAGCACCGGACGCTCGCCGAAACCGAAGCGCGCCCGAATGCGCGCCGCCTCGGCGCTCGAGCAGAGCGGAAACTCCTCGGGCGAGCCGCCGGGCGCGATCATCTCGATCGCCTCTTCCTCGACACCACGCGCGCGCAGGAAGCCGACGAGCTCCCGGCAGATCGCGATGCAATGATCGGCACGGCGCGGCACCTCGCGATCGGCGACGGCGCCGACGACGCGCGCCAGCCGGCGTGCGGTGCGGCTGCGGAAGTACGTTGGCAGCTCCTCCGCGAGCGCGTTGTGGCTGTGGTAGATCAGCGGCACGCCGGTCAGCCGGCGCGCCGCGAGCCCGATCAGCGCCGCCTCGTAATTGTGCGCGTGCATCACCTCGATGTGGTCGCGTCGGATCACGTCGAGGACGCGCGCGAGGAGCACCGCATCGAGCACGAGTTTGGCCACGCGCGGCCCGGAGCCGAGCGCGCGAAAGCCCGGAATCCGCGGAATGCGGCGTACGGGCAAATCGGCGAGCGCTTGTTCGAGGCCCTCGGCATACGTCACGACGACCGCATCGTGGCCGCGCGCCCGCAGCCCCGAGGCGAGGCGCCGGATCAGCAACTGCGAGCCCTGCAGGGTCGGGAACGGACACGCGGCGACGATCGCGACGCGGTACCGCCGACCCTCCGCCGCGATCGCGGGCGTGCTCTCGACCATCGCCTCGCGCGTCATGCGTTCAGGTCTCCGAGATACCCGAGCGCGTGCAGCCGTTGCCGCAGCTCGGCTTCGTGATCGCCCGCTGCCGCGAGATCCGGCGTCGTCGCATCGAGATCCGCGATCGCCATGGCCCCGGCGACGCCCGGCAGCAGGCGACCATCCATCCACGCCGGGACCGGAAGACCCGCGAGGTGCAACACCGAGGGCGCCACGTCGACGATCGCGGCTTCCGTGTGCGCGGTCGGCGATACGTCCGGACCGGCGAGCACCCAGAGGCCTTCCGCGCGATGGCTGCCGTTCATGCCGCCCCCCTTCCCTGCCACGTGCTCGCGGCGTTCCAGCCGCCGGACACTGCGCGTCTCCGCGGGTACCGTCGGCAGACACGGGAACGAGTAGCCGGCATCGAGCGCGAGCTCGAGCACGAGGTCGGGAGCTTCGGCAGCGGCGGGACCTTCATAGAGATCGTCACGGCGGTGCACCCGCCGCACGATCGGCTGGCCGGTCGTGGGATGGCGCCACGCGAGCAGCTCCGACGTGAGCGCCGCGACGGCCGCATCGTACGCGGCGCCCGGCTCGACGCTTCCTCTCGGATCACGCCCGCGGACGTTCAGCCAGATGCTCGGCGCATAGTTGAGCTCTTCCGAGAAGGCACGCGTCTCGGCCATGTCGATCGCCGCGAAGCGCGACCAGCTTTCGAGCCGGCGCGCAAGACCGCGGCCGGCCCGGCGCACGAGCCGCTCCTGCACGCCGCGCGGCAGAAGTGCCAACGCCGCCCGCCGGACGCCGCGCGCGACCCGGGCACCAATCTCGCGCCGACCGGCGCGAAATCTCAGCCAGCCGTGATCGGCGAGCCAACGGTTCAGGTGCAACACCGTCGTCCCCGCGCCACCAAAGCCGTGATCCGACGCGATCAGCACCGTCGCGTCGGCCGGCAGATCGGCGAGGATCGCGCCGAGGGCGGCATCGAGGCGGCGATAGACGTCGCGCAGTGCGCTCCCGAACTGGCGGGCCCCATCGGGATCGAAGCGCGGCGACGCCGGGTCGGCGAACATCCAGAAATGATGGCTTGCGGTGTCGGCCTCGCCGAAGAGCACCATGAAGCAATCCCACGGCTCGCGGGCGAGCACGTAGCGGGCGAGGTCACGTTTGCGATCGACGGCGGCGAGCATCTTCGGGAGCGCGTCGGCGTGCCACCCGGGACCGATCGTGAGCTCCTGGAAGTCGGTGATCGCATACGGCCCCACCGCCTGCGTCATCTCCGCGTAGAACTCGCGCGGATGAACGAACGAGCCGTCGATGCCCGTCGCGACCGGGCTGTCGAAGCCGCCCACCATGATGCCGTTGATCGGATCGGGCGGATACGTCGTCGGCACCCCGAGGACCGCCACGCGGCGACCGGCGTCCGAGAGCAGCTTCCACATCGTCGGGACGCGGCGGTCACGGCTCCCGACGAACGCGACCTCGTACGTTCCCGGCACCCGGCGCGTGAAGTCGAAGATACCGTGCTTCCCGGGATTGGTCCCGGTCATGAACGACGACCACGCGGGAAACGTCACCGGCGGCGTCGTCGAGCGGAGCACGCCGCCCGCCCCGCGGCGCACGAGCGCGGCGAGCGCGGGCATGTCGCCGGCCTCGAGAAACGGCCCGGCGAGGTCCCACGTCGCCCCGTCGAGACCGATGATCGCGATCACGGGACGATCAGTGCACGTAGCCGAGCGCGCGCAGACGCTCTTCGCTGGCCGCGTCGATCGAGGTGCCCGTCGACTCGACGGCCACCGATTCGGCGTGGCTCTGAACGGCCGTCATGTCGGCCGTCAGCTTGTTGGCGACCTCGGTCTTCGTCGTGATCAGGTCCTTCTGCTCGCCCGGATCGGAGGCGACGTCGAAGAGCTGATGATCCGGGAGCCCACGCGGGTTACCGGGATTCGCGTGAATGACCTTCATGCCGCCGCTGCGGTAGGCCTGGAGGTTGTTGCCCTCGAGCTCGCTCTCGGCGAACGAATGATCACGCGGCGCGGGCGCTCCGGCTGCAAGACCCAGCGGCTTCCCGACCATCGCCGGTGGCACCGCGACACCCGCGGTCTGGATGATGGTGGGGGCGATGTCGAGGCTCGAGACCACGGCGTCGTTGACGACGCCGGTGGCGCCACCCCGCGGCGGCTTGACCAGCAGCGGTACGGCGAGCTGCTCGTCGTAGAGCGTCGTGCCGTGCCACCAGCCGCCGTGCTCGTGGAACTCTTCGCCGTGATCGGCCGTCAGGACGATCAGCGCGTCGTCGTAGAGGCCCTTCGCCTTCAGCTCGGCGAAGAGCTTGGCGAGCTCGCCGTCCAAGTAGCGAATCGCACCGTCGTAGGCATCGCGATACTTGTCGGCGAGCGCCGGATCCGGATTGGGATTGGCGACGCGGGCGTACGCTTCACCGTTGTACGGGTGCACGAAGTACGGATCGTGCGGCTCCATGTAATGCAGGAACATGAAGAACGGCCGCTTGGCATCGCGCGCCGCGAGCCAATCCAGACCGTGCTTCGAGACGACGTCGGCGGGTTGGTAGTAGTTCTCGACGTACTTCGTCTGCGACACGAACCGCTCCCGCACCAAGCGCAATGTGTTGTAGACCGTGAGCTGCGCGGCCGCCTCGGTCGCCCCGAAGAAGAACTCGGGCTCGAGGAAGGTGTACTGGTCGAAGCCCTGCTGGAAGCCGAAGAGCGGCGCGACGTTGATGTTGTTCGCGAAGCCGACGGTCGCGTAGCCGGCACCCTGCATCACTTCGGCGAGCGTCACGACCGCGTCGGGTAGCGCGTCGGCTTTGTGGATGGCGCGGTGTGACGACGGATAGAGCGAGGTGAAGATCGTGCCGAACGACGGCCGCGTCCACGAGGCCTGCGAGTACGCGTGCGAGAAGCGCGTACCGTCCACGGCGAGCCCGTCGATGATCGGCGTCTGATTCTTCTTCGCGCCGTAACACGACAGGTGATCGGCGCGGAGCGTGTCGACGACGATCAGGATGACGTTCGGAGCTTTCGGAGGCGCCGTTGCCCCCGCCGCGACGCGGGTCGGAGCCGGCGCGTCAGGCGTGTGGAGCGCCATGCCGGCGCGCGACGCGACGAGCGCGAGCACGAGGCCGCCGATCACCGTCAGCGGCGACGCCAAAGCGGGCACCCGACGCGCCAACGCGCGCCATAGCAGGAACCCGAGCACCAACAGCAGAACCGCCGCCCCGAGCGAGGCGACCTGGAACATCTTCGGCGAGAGCGCCGCGCCGTCGAACGTCTCGTTGAAGACGTCGCGGAAGACTCGGAAGCGGCCGATGATCGTCACCAAGGCGGCCAGGATCACCCCGCCGCTGAGGCCGAACGCCGTCGCGCCGCTCCGGGTCACGAAGCTCAGCACGATGCCCATGCCGAGGCCGATCGCGGCGGCGATGCCACCGTAGAAAAGGAGGGCGAAGAAGATCAGGCCAGGATCGAGCCCGAGGTGGCGCTCGACGATGACGATCGCCGCCTCGCCGAGCCCGACCACCATTCCTGCCAGGGCGGCACCCGCGAGTGCGCGCCCGACGACTCCCCCCGAATCCTCAGTGGCAGTCGTCAATCGGGAAACTCCGTCAGGAGGTCGGCATCGTTGTGGGTCGAGCGCAGGCCTTTGGGCGAAATCTTGAAGACATCGGCTGCCTTCCAGTGCAGGTAGCGGTTCTGCTCCAGCCACTCGACGTGAGGGGCGAGGGTTTCGTAGGTCTCCTGCAGGCGTTCGGTCATGTGCTGCCGGGTGTGGAGGAACGGCATTTCTTTACTGGCGTCGTTCGCTGCTCGGTACTCCTTGAGCAGGCGTCGTCTCATCGCATTGTCACTCATTGGTTCCGTTTGCTCCTCCGTCTCTGGGGGATGGGATTTCTGACCGGCGGGTACCCTTGCCATCGTCCGCCGGAGGGGCGCAAGGCCCCCTCCGTTCTGGGCATGCTTCAGTGCCCCGGGGCCGCCACGGCAGCCGTCGGGACTTCTGGGGCCGGGCTCGTGCGCCCGAGCAGCGTGGCCTCGTAGAGCGCGGTCGTCGTGCGCGCCATGGTGTCGACGCTGTGCAGGCGCTCGGCGTGAGCCCGTGCCGCTTGCCCGGCGGCGCGGAGCCGGCTCCGGTCCTCGATGAACGCGAGCGCGGCCTCAGCGAACGCTGCCGGATCGCCGGCGGCCACGACCGCTCCGGTCGCCCCGTCGGTCACGAGCTCGTCGACTCCCGGTGCCGCGACGGTGACGATCGGCCGACCCGCCGCCAGCGCGGACGGGACGAGATCGAACGCGTCCCCGGTGAGACAGAGCATCGCGAGCTGCGCGAGGACCGGCTCGGGATCGGCGCCGACCGCGACCGTGCTGAGCGGCAACCCGGCCGGCCGCTCCGCGAACGCCTCATGGCCGTTCCCGGACAGCGTGACGCCATCCTCCAGCCAGACGAATTGGAGGTCGGGATGGCGCGCCGCGATCAGCGTGGCAGCCGCGACGAACGCGGCCCGACTGCCCGCCGTCCGTCCCGCCCCGCCGACGACCAACGGGCGGTGCCAGACGCGTTCGCGGATGCCGCCGAGCATCCCGGGACCCTGATGTCGCGTGAGGTCGACGCCGTCGTAGATGATCTGCACGCGTCCGACGGGGACCTGCGCTTCGGCGGCGAGCTGGCGGGCCTGCGCCCGGGTATTCGCCGTGAGCGCCGTCGCATTTCGATAGAGGCGATGGAGCAGCGTGCGCACGCGCCGCTGCTCGGGCGGGTCGCCCGCCCGAGTCGACACGATGACGATCGGCACGCCAGCGAGTCGCGCGGCGATGGCACCGTAGGCCGCCCCCGCCGGAAGAATCGCGTGCACCAGATCGATACCGTCGCGCTTCAGGGCCCGCGTCAGCGCCATGACCCGCCCCGGCTCGTACGGGCGACGGCGTGGCACCACCGTCAGCGGAACGTTCCGGGCGGCCAGCCGCTCCGCCATTCCGGCGGGCGCGTCTTCCAAGACGTACACATGCACGCGATGGCGGCCTGCCCCGAGCCCACGCGCGAGCGCCTCGACGTGGCGGGCGATTCCGGCCGACGCCAGGGACCCGACCACCAACGCGACCGACGCGTGGCCGCCCGCGATCGGCCAGGCGCTGGGAAGCGCACTCGGCTGTTGACGCATGCCGGTCTCAGAGGCGGATGATGTTGCCGCCGATGAAGTCGCGGAGTGCGTTCCGCGTGTCGATGATGACCGGTGCGAGGTGCACGATCTCCGGATAGTTGAAGGCCGTGTGATCGGTGAGCAGCACGACGCAATCGGTGCCGGCCTCGAGCGCCTGTCGCACCGGCGTCTCGCTCAGCTCCATGCCGTCCTCACGAATGGTGGGTGCGAACGGGTCGCTGTAGGTGACCTTGGCGCCCTTGTCGAGCAGCATTTTGATGACGTGGAGTGCCGGTGACTCGCGCACGTCGTTGACGTCGCGCTTGTAGGCCACGCCGAGCACGTGAATCCGCGAGTTGCGGACGGCCTTGCCGTCGTTGTTGAGGGCATCGGTCACCTTGTCGACGACGAACTTCGGCATCGACTCGTTGATCTGGCCGGCGAGCTCGATGAAGCGCGGCTCGAACCCGTTCATCTTGGCCTTCCAGCCGAGATAGAAGGGGTCGATCGGGATGCAGTGCCCGCCGAGCCCAGGGCCGGGATAGAACGGCATGAAGCCGAACGGCTTGGTCGCGGCCGCGTCGATGACTTCCCAGACGTTGATGTTGAGCTTCGCCGACATCAAGGCGAGCTCGTTCACGAGGCCGATGTTGACGCTCCGGAACGTGTTCTCCAGGAGCTTCACCATCTCGGCGACCCGGGTCGACGAGACCGGCACCACCGTGTCGATGCTCTGCTCGTAAAGCGTCTTCGCGACTTGGGTGCACTGCGCGGTGATGCCGCCGACCACCTTCGGGATGTTGCGGGTGTGGTACTGCTTGTTGCCGGGATCGATGCGCTCGGGAGAAAACGCGAGGAAGAAGTCCTGGCCGACCTTGAGACCCACCTCTTCGAGCGCCGGCAGCACGAGCTCGTCGGTCGTACCCGGATACGTCGTCGACTCGAGGATCACGAGCTGTCCGGGGCGGATGTACTTCTTGATCTCGGCGACCGCGGCCAGGATGAACGTCATATCTGGGTCTTTGGTCTTCCGGAGGGGCGTCGGCACGCAGATGTTGATCGTGTCGCAGTCGGCCAGCACGGCGAAGTCGTTGGTGGCCGAGAGACGGCCCGTCGCCACCAGCGACGCGATCTCCTCCGACGCCGTGTCGACGATGTACGACGTGCCGCCGTTCACGGCGTCGACCTTGCGCTGATCGACGTCGATGCCGACCGCGCGGAAGCCGGCGTGCGCGAACTCGATGGCGAGCGGCAATCCGACGTAGCCGAGACCGATGACACCCGTGCGCGCCTTCCGGCTGCGAATCTTGTCCAACAACTCCATGAAAATGCCTCCTGATGGGGATCGACGACTGGGACTGACACGATAAAGCAAAGGACCGACAGCGACGACTGCCAAAGTGCGGAAGTCCGCGCGGCAAGAAAACGACGCGACCGCCGCAGAGCCTATGGCTCTTCGCGATAGAGCCTATGGCTCTCGGCGATCGAGGGGCCGCTCACACGCGGCGAGCGCCGCCAGGACGGCGGCGCGATGGCGTCCGAGGTCGCGCCCGATGAACACGGCCTGATTCTCGTCCTGCGCGTCGCCGAGCTTCAGCCAGCCGAGCTCGACCCGGCCGCACGTCACGTTGAAGAGACAGTGCCAATCGCGATCGACGAGGCGCACGATGCCTTTGGCGCGGATGACATCGGGCGGCAAATGCTCGAGCGCGTGCTCGAACGCGGGCTGATCGAGCGGGACACGGCTGCGGTAGAGCAACGACGTAAACGCGTCGTTGGCGAGGTGCTGCGACCCCGCCCGCGGCTCCGTAGCCCGCTCGCGATGCGCGGCGACGTCGGTCGCGAAGAGCACGTCGGCGCCGATCGCCCCGCGCACGGTCTCGAACTGCAGCGCGCGCGCGTTCAATCGCGCGAGCCGCTTCCGCACCCGCGCGACGGCCGCCGGGGTCACGAGATCCGTCTTGTTGACGACCAAGAAATCCGCGGCCGCGATCTGCGCTCCCGCCACTTCGGTCTCGCCGAGAAAGCGCTCGACGTTCTCGGCATCCACCACCGTGATGATCGCGTCGAGGTGCAACCCGGCGCTCTTCACGCGGTAGGCGAGCGGCTCCGGATTGGCGAGTCCGGTCGACTCGATGACGATCAAGTGCGGCTGAACGGTTTCGACGATCTCCTGGATCGCCATGTCGAAGCGATACTCGTCGATCGAGCAGCAGATGCATCCGCTCGAGAGCTCGACCATCTTCTCGACGTAGTTCAAACCGGTGACGACCCGGCCGTCGATGCCGATGTCGCCGATCTCGTTGACGATCAGGGCGACCGGCTTGCCTTGGAGCCCGTGCGCGAGCGCGTGCTTGAGGAGGGTCGTCTTGCCGCTGCCGAGGAAGCCGGTCAGGACGTCGACGGCGACGTGTCGTGCGCTCACAGCGCGGAGTCTAGCGCAGGAGCGGCCTGGCCGCTCTATCGTACGAGCGGCGTCCCCGCTCTAGCGCACGAGCGGCGTGCCGATCATGTCGGCGGGCACCGGCTGGTCGAAGAGGCGGAGCAGCGTCGGGGCGACGTCGTAGATCGAGAGATCGCCGAGGTTGCCCGAGAGCGGCGGCTGACCCTCCAGGCTCGAGAGCACGAAGATGCCGAACCAATCGTGGTTGGCTTCGTCCGGCCCGGTGTCGTTCTCGAAGGTGTGGATGCCGCCCATGCCGACCGCGCCGACCGAGCGCCAGGCGAGATCGCCGAAGTAGACGATCAAGTCGGGCGCGACCCCGCGCACGTCGCGATAGATGTCCTCGGGGCGGAACGCCTTCGAGCCGATGTTCACACCGTGATCGTCGGTGATCGCAGCGATGCCCGCGATTAGCTCGTCCCGCACCTTTTCGTAATCGGCGGGAGCGATCGTGCCCTCGGGCTCGCGGCCCCTCACGTTCATGAAGCAGCGGCCGTAGTAGCCGCCGTCGCCCCAGGCCTTCGTGCGGCCCCAATCGATCGCGACCTTGCCGATTGGCGTCGGCGTCGTCGGCGGATTCTTCAGCGTGAGGAAGCCTTCGCGGATCAGCCACTCGTTGAAGCAGATCCCGCCCGCCATGCGCTTCGACCCGTGGTCGGACACCACGAGGACCAGCGTGTCGGGCGGGACGAGATCAAGCAGCGATTTCAGCTCACCGTCGAGGTAGCGATAGTAGTCCCGGATCGCGTGCTCGAAGGGATTGCCGGGCTCGTACTTGTGGTGCTCCGGATCCATGTAGCTCCAGAAGCCGTGATGGATCCGGTCGAGCCCCATCTCGACCAGCATGAAGAAGTCCCACGGTCGCGTCTTTGCCATGTGACGCGCCACCGCCCAGTGCTTCCTCGTCTTCGTGTAGACGCGCTCGAGCAGCGCCGCCTTGTCGGCCGTCCGAAAGTCGTCGACGTCGAGCACGTAGCCATCCGACACCGCCTCGACCTCCGCCTTCAGGCTGGCGGGGTGCGTGTACTGCGCCTTGGTCGACGGCGTCAGGAAGCAGGTCACCATCTCGCCGACGAGCGGCCGCGGTGGATAGGTCTGCGGCACACCGAGAACGATCGATCGCTTTCCGGCGGCGCCGAGGAGCTCCCAGAGGCGGGGCTCCTTCACCATCGACGAGTTCGCGAACGCATAGCCGTCGTACGAATGGTCTTTGCGGTTGCGGAAGCCGTAGCAGCCGAGCTGGCCGGGGTCCTTGCTCGACATCATCGCGGTCCAGGCGGGCACGGTGATCGGCGGATTCGTGCTCGCGAGCCGGCCGTGCGCGCCGCGGTCGATCAGACCCGACAGCGTCGGCATCTCGCCGCGGAAGACGTCGAAGATCAGGCTCGGCGGCGCCGAGTCCAATCCGATGACGAGAACCTTCCGCTCCACCCGCGCCCGCCGTGTCTCAGTCGGCCGTACCGCTCGACCGCCGCAGTCGTGCACCCGTCGCCATCACCATGGCCGGATAGCGCGACAAGTCGCCGGTGCTCACCAGCACCGTTTCGCGCAGCGAGTAACCCGACTCGCGGAGGAACACGACCAGCAGGATCGACGCCGCCAACGAGTACGAGATGGCCGTCGAAAGGGCGGCGCCGATGATACCGAACCGCGGGATCAGGATCAGATTGGAGGTCGCGTTCACGGCCAGCGCCACACCCGCCGCCGCGATGTTGATCTGCTGCTTGTTCCGGCTCGTGAAGTTGCGGCTCAGGATCTGGTAGAGCGAGATCATGATGATGCCTGGCAACATCATGAACATCGGTGGAATCGCGGGCGAATATCTCTGGCCGTAGAAGAGCAGCATCAGCTGGCTCCCGACGCCCGCGTACACGATGGCAGCGATGATGGTCGCGAAAAGCGTGTGACGGCAGGTGATCGCCGTACGCTCGTGCGCGGCCGCATCCGACGAGCCGGCGAGCTTCGGGAAGATGACCGTTCCGATCGCGTCCGGGATCTGGAGAATGGGATTCGTCATGTTGACGGCGATCGAATAGAAAGCGACCTGCTCGGGCGTCAACAACAGCGCGATCAGGTACAGATCGATGCGGTAGTGGAGATGCGCCGCGAGCGTCTGGATGTAGGATTTGGCGCCGAACTCGAGCGTCCCGCGTCCGACGCTGCCGTCCCACGAGAAGCCGTACGGCTCGATGCGATAGACCTGGTAGAGCAGCCAGAGGTTCGCGAGCGCCAGCACCGTCACCTGCGAGACGATGGCCGACCAGAGCTCGCCATGCAGGACCAACAACGCGATCGCGATGCCGACGAAGCTCATCACCGCTTTGTAGATCGACTGCATGTTGTACGGCTTGAAGGCCTCGACCGCCTGCAGGACGGCGAGGAAATAGCTCTCGATCAAGAGAAACGGCACGAGGATCAACGCCAACCAGACGTACGACCACGGGGCCCCCTCGACGAAGGGCTCAATGAACCAGTGCCCGCCGATCAACACCGCAACCAGCAACACGATCGTGACCACCAACGTCAGCACCAGCGAGTTCGCGGACACCACGGCAACCGGAACCTTCGCGCGCCGGATGTAGTAGACGTTGGCCTGGGCGACGCCCATCTTGGCGAACGTCACGAGGGTCTGCGGCAGCATGATCAACAGCGTGAAGAGTCCGCGATCGTGCGGCCCGAGGAGTCGCGCGGTGATGATGCCGGTGCCGAATCCGAAGATCACCAGCATCATGCGCGAGCCGATCAGGCCGGCGATGTCGAGCAGCATGTTGCCGCTGGACTTGCGCTGCTTCACGAGCCGCTCGCCGCGCGTACGTCGGGGCGGTGCTCACCTGCCACGGCCGGCCGGAGCCGATAGAGCGCGCCGGTCGGCGTCTCGCCGACCTTCTCGGCGCTCGCGATCAGCTCGTCCCACAGCCGCGTGACGACCTCGCCGATCGGGTTGGTCCCGACCTTGTCGTCGTCCGGTTCGCGAACGACGTGCGTGATGCCGTACGGCGCGAGCGCCGCCGTGAAGTCGGCGACGGTGGAGAGTCGCCGATAGTCGATCGCGCCCTGCTCGAGCGGGCTCGCCAACGTGAAGGGCCGGATGATGTGGTAGGGGTGCGGAATCATGGCGAGGATGAGGACGTTCCCAGTGGTTGGTACTTCGCGGTTGACGAGATCCCAGAGCGGGTAGCGCCGTTCATAGCGGCGGAGGAAGGCATCTTCCGAAAGCCGCCCGGTTGCAAATCGGAGACTGTCGGGCACGAGCGGCGCGACCACACGGAATGCCGTCACCGCCTGGAGCGCAACGGTGAGACCGAGCACCCCGACCACCGCTCGGCGCGCCGTCCTCCCGAGCGTCCCGAGGGTCCAGATCGCCTGGACACCCACGATCAAGAAGAGCGGCAAGGTCGGGTGAATGTATCGAGGGTGGGCCCACATACCGAAGACGACCGTCGCACTGTAAGCCGATCCCAGACCGACGAGAATCCAGGCGCGGGGATCGCGCCGCAGGAGCAGCACGCCGGGCACGAAGGCCAAGAGGAAGGGGCCGACGTCGTAGGCGAAACGTCCCACGTTCTCGAAGGCGTACGGCGCCATCGTGGCGTCCCAGGGGAACCGGAGCGCATCGCGCCAGGAGCCGTAGGCCCCCGCACCGCGCTTCTGCATGTGGGTCTCGCGATACGCCGCGTAGTAGTCGTCGAGCCCACGCGCGGCCTCGGCGCTCCAGTTGCGGCCGCCGAAGACACCATAGCCGAAGGGGAAGATCGGATTGCCGGTAGCCGCCGCATTGCGCAGATAGCATGGCGACGCGACGAGCATCGCCACGAGACCGAACCCGACGGTCGTCCGGAGCGCGCCGACGACGCCGCCCTGCCGAACGGCCGTCGCGAAGACGACGGCACCGAGCAGTGCCGGCGCGAGCACCCCCATCAGCTTCGTGTCGGCCGCGAAGCCGCCCATCACCGCGGCGAGCGCGAGCCAGCTGCGCGTTCCAGTCTCTCGCCAGACGAGCACCGCGATCACCGCGAGCACGACGTAGAGCGTGAGGGCGAACTCGACCCAGGCGCGCACCATGAGCGTCGCGGTGAACGGCATGGTGAAGAACAGCAGCGCCGCCCAGACCCCGACGGTGCGGCCGTGACACCGCCGGCCGAGCGCGAACACGGCGAACGTCGCGAGCACGCCGAAGGCGACGTTGACGAACCGCGCCAACACGTCGCCGCGGAGCACGAACGCCGCCGCGAACAGCATGTTCACGAGGTACTGCATGTACCCCCAGAAGCTCCACGGCGTCTGGACGAGCGCGCCAGCCTCGGCGAAAAGGCGCGGGTACACGAGCTGATATTTCGTCTGATCGCCCCCGAACGCAGGCGCCAACACGAGGAGGCATTCGACGGCGAGAAGCACGGTCCCGAGGGCCACGGCGGCCTGCTCATCACGTGGCGCGCGACGCAACCAGCGACCGATGGCACGCCCACCGCGGGCGAGGCCACTCACCGCTTCGTGCCGTCCGAACCACGCGGCACCCGCGAGCACCGCGATGAGCATCGGGCGCCGCAGGAGACCGAGCTCGCCGAGCCCGAGCGTCGCGTACGCGAGCAGACCGAGGCCGAGGGCGAGCGCGAAGACGCCCTCTTCCACTCCGTCGACGAACGGCACCGCACGCAGCGCGCGTCGACCTCCTCCGTAGAGCACGACGAGCACCACGAGGAGAATCGCAGCGTCGATCATCAGTGGAGGTAGCTCGTCATGTAGGCCGCATACACCAGCGCTGCCCACGCGAGGAGGGCCAAAACGAGCGGTACGGAGGGGCGGCTGGGGGTGCGATCAATAGACATGGGGGATGAGTCGGGAGGTGCGAGCAGCGTAGGCGGGATAGTCCGGAAGCCGTTCGGCGAGCGCGCGCTCCTCGACGCCGATCCGTTGGATCACGAGCACCGCGAAAAGCCCACTCAGGAAAAAGGTCCACGATGCCGCGAGAAGTCCTGGAACTCCGAACGCCATCGCGAGCTCGGCGAGATACATCGGATGGCGGAGCCGGCCGTAGGGTCCGCGCTCGACCAACACGGCGGGCTCGGCCGGCGCGATCAACGGACCGAGTTGATCGCCGAGGGCCCGGCCCGCATGGCGGTATCCGACCACCCCGGCACCCACCAACAGCGCTCCGAGGATCTGCGTAGCTCCGGCGGGTCGCCCCCGGAGCAGCCACTCGAGCGGAGCCGCCATCAGCAGCGCATAGAAGACGGCGTGATGCCGCTTGACCATGGCGAGATCGGCATCGCTCGCCACGAGCTGACGGTGCCCGCGTGGGGCCGCCGGATCTTCGAAGCGAACGAAGAGCGCCACCACGCCAGCGAGGTAGGCCGCCAGCGGCCAGAAGCCCATCAGGCGAGATCCTCCTCACCGCGGTCGGCGCGGAAGGCTTGGCGACCAGCAGCGCGCGCGAGCCACGTCTCCCCGAGCATCCAGGCTCCCACCGTCACCGCCACGATCCCCGCCTCGCGCAGCAGGACGCCCACGGTCTGCCAGTTGACCGTCGTACGAATGAAGTCGGCGCGCGTCCGCCCATCGATCAGGATCTCCGAAAAGATCGTCACCGGCGAGAGGAAATACTCGGACGAGAACGGCCAGAAAAACTGGCCGCCGAACGGCGGACGATGATCGATCGTCACCGCATCGAGAACGAGGTGCGAGAGATAGCCCGTACCGAACGCCAGCGCCGTCGGCACGAAACGCGCGCGCCCTTGCCACTGACACCACGCGCCGACCGCCACCCCGAAAGCGATGGCCGCAACCACCGTGTGACTGATGCCGCGATGAAAGAGCCCGGGATATCCGGCGACGAATCCAACGATGAAGTCGAAGTCGGGCAGGTTCCCGATCAGCATGAAAAGAGCGGCGCGCCGCCAGTCCGAGAACGGGGAGCTCCCGCTGAACCGGCGGCGCGCCGAGGTGTCGCCGCGCGTTGGGCCGTCCCCGCGCGTAGCGCGATGCACGAGGTAGCCCGCCGCCGCGTGCGCGATCGGCAGTGCCATGCGTCGCGGCTAGTTGACGGCGCGACGCTCGATCGGCGACTCGACGGTGTCGCTGGCCTGGTGAATCGGCTCGACGACGCGGAGTCGCGGATTCTTCTTCCGCAGCATGAACCGCTTCTTCACCAGGAAGAACAGGTTGTAGAAGCCGTCGCGCCAGATGTTGAGCTTCGACTCACCGATGCGGGCGCCGTAGTAGATCGGCATCTCCAGGCAGCGGATGCCTGGGTGCGTGAACGCCTCGATCTTGATCTCTTCAGAGAGCGCCATGCCGTTGCTGGTGAGATCGAGCTCGGGGAGGATTTCCTTCTTGAACATCCACATGCCCGACTGCGAGTCGATGATGAACTTGAAGTACAGCGACATCATCGCGCCGGAGAGGATGGCGTTCCCGAGCAAGCGGATCGGGCTCTTCACCTCGCCGCTCTTCGAGTACCAGCGCCGCGCGGTGATGAAGTCGACCTTCTCTTCGATCATGACGTGCAGGAGGAGCGGCACGCTGTCGGGCGGATACGTCCCGTCACCATCCATCGTGACGATGATGTCGCCCGTGGCCGCCGCGTAGCCGGCCTTGTGCGCGTAGCCGTAGCCCTTACGGGTTTCGGTGACGACGCGCGCGCCGGCAGCGGTTGCGACCTCGGCGGTGCGATCAGTCGAGTTGTTGTCGACCACGACAACCTCGTCGATGATCGGCGGCATCTGCGCCATGACGGCCGCGATGCCACCTTCCTCGTTGTGGCACGGAATGACCACGGAAACGCGTTTGCCTCGGTACATGTGGGAACCTCCAGTCGAAATGCCGGCGTGGCGCCGGTGGAATGTGTGACAGGTGGGATGGGGCCGCGACTCTGGCGGTCACGGCCCCAGACGAGATCAGTTGAGCGGGTGTGTTTCGCTGCTCGAGTGAGCAGCGCCGTTGGCGGCGCCGTTGAGGGCGCCGTTCGCATGACCGTTGGCGGGCGTAGCACCGCCGTTCAGGACCTTCTGATTGTGGGCGGCAATGGCGGTGTTGATGCAGCCACCACCTTGATGCTTGAAGACGGCCGAATCCTGCTTCTCGGCGAGCCCCATGGCGCGCATCGCCTTCCGGACCTTCAGACTGCCCCACTCCTTCAGGATCTTCGGCATCATGCGCGGGTTGAAGAGGATGTTGACCGTGAGGAAGCACTCGTAGGTGCAGAAGCACTTCGTGTCGCGGATGAACTTGCGGGTCTCATCGGCCTTCTCGCTGTACCAGATCTTCTTGAAGTCGTAGTTCACGTCGCGGATGTTGCCGAGCTTGCGGTCGATCAAGAGCTCGCACGGCAGGATGTCGCCGTTCGCGAACATGCAGGCACCGAGCGAGCCGGCGTAACAGGGAATCTGGTAGGTGTTGGTTTTCGCGATCTCGGCGATCAACCGGTGCCGCACGATGCGTTTCGCGTTGATGATGTCCGCGAAGGGGAACGTGTCGTAGCCCGAGAGCGAGCCGGACTTCATGTCCTCCTCGATCATGTCGGCGTATTCTTCATAGAGCTTCACGTCGAAGAACTTCGCGATCGACTCTTTCGGGCTCCCGCGCGTGAGCAGCGTGAACACGTTGTCGACCTCGAGCTCACGGCGGAACCACGCGTAGTTCTCCATGAGGTGCTTGTCGTTGTGCGACGAGACCGTCGTTTCGACGTTCACGTTGAGCTTCGGGTAGTGCTTGGAGAGCTTCTTCAGCTCTCGGTAGGTCTGCACCGAGCGCTCGAAGAGACCGGGGAACACGCGGATCTCGTCGTGCAACGCGCCGACGCCATCGAGCGAGACGTCGATGCCGAGGTCGAGATCGGGGCACGACTTCAGCACGTCCTCGACGATCTTGAGCGTACGCGCGACGGTCGAGCCGTTGGTCGGAATGCCGACGTTTCGGACGCCTGTGTTCTTGTAGAAAATCTTGACGATCTCACCGATGTCTTTGCGGAGGAACGGCTCACCACCGGTCGGCAGCAAGAACATCAAGCCCTTGCCCATACTCGCCGTGATCTTGTCGACCTCTTCGAGCGTGAGCTCCTGCTTCTTGAATTGCATGCTGGGCGTTTCCCAACCGGGGTGCGCGCCATCTGCGAGCAGGCAGTGCTTGCACTTCGCGTTACAGGCGTCGGCGATGAAGTACACCAGGTACGCGGGCATCGCGCCCTTCTTCGAGAACATCTTGGTGCCGTGCCGCAGGTAATCCAGGTAGCCCATCGGAAAATCCTCCTAGTACTTCTTTCCAGCAAGATAGGTTGCGATGCCGACGGCGCTACCCGCACCGGCGGCAAGAAGTTCGATGATCAGTAGGCCGCAGCTCAGGCCCCACGCCCGTACCCCACCGTGGGCGCGAATCAGCCTGAGAAACGGGACATTTAGCACGAGAATGGCCCCCAGTGCGAGAAAATTCGCGATCAGGAGGGTCCGGTTGCCCAGGACGAGGCCGACGAACAAGGCCAGCATCGCGAGTCCGGCGAGCGGAACGCTCACGATGTAGCCAGTGGGCACCGAAGTGTCATTGGTGCCGATTCCGCCAGCGCTTTTTCGGAGTTTCAGCCTCGCAAGCGACATAGAGCGTAGGAAGTCGACTCGCAGGAGACCTGCGAGGTCGTAACCCTTCACGTGCTCGACTTCGAGGTCGGGAAGAATCTGCACCCGGAACCCCTGACTGGCGAGCTTCTGACCGTAGTCGGTGTCCTCGATATTCGGGTCGACGTAGTTCGCATCGAACCCGCCGGAGTCGAGGAACGCCTGACGGCGGATGGCCGCGGCCGTCGTGTAGAAGAGCGGTACGTCTTGTCCGGCGCGACGCACGTAGGTGTAGTGCATCCAGAGGTTCTTGTAGACGCTGCAGAGGTTTCGAAAACGCATCGTCGGCGACTGGACGGCCACGATGCCGGCAAGACCGGGATCGCGATCGAAGGCCGCGAGCAGACGCGTCATCGTGTCGGGACGCACCACGACGTCGGAATCGATGAAGAAGACGATGTCACCGTGCGCGTGCTCCACACCCTTGTTGCGCGCCCTGCCCGGTCCGAGCCGCCCGCCACTCGGGACGACGCGACAGCCGTGGAACGCCGCGATGTCGCGGGATTTGTCGGTGGAGCTGTCGTCGACGACGATGATCTCGTAGTCGCGAAACGTGCTGGCGTGAAGCGCGCTCAAGCACTCCCCGAGCAAGCGCTCGGAGTTGTAGACCGGCATGACCACCGAGATCCTCGGTGTGCCGGCGTTGGACGTGGGGGGGGCGGAGTCAGGGGGGGTCATCGAGTCCTCTTTACGGATGGGATGCCGTCGCGACCTTCGGTTCCATGGTGCTCATCGCGGCATCGAGGTCGTCTTCCATGCCGGTCACGCGTTGCGGCTCTTGTGCCGAAAGGTCGGTGGTCTCGTCGGGATCCTTGCTGAGGTCGAACAGGAGGCGCTCCCCGCGCGACGACGAGATCAGCTTGTAGGGGCCTTCGTAGATGACGCGCAGCGCGCGGTTGTAGACCTCGCCATAGAACGAGACGAACTCGGGATTGATGTGCTCCTCGGCGAGACTGTTGCGAGCGACCTGCTGCAGCGGTGAGCCTTGCACGCCGCCCGGAATGGGCGCACCCAGCGTCTGCAGCACCGTCGGCAGGATGTCGACGAGCTGCACCTGATCTGTCACGACGGCCTTCGGACGCGTGGCCCCCGGCAGCTTCACGACCAACGGGATGTGGAGCAAGCCTTCGTACATCATGCGTCCGCCGTGCCCGACGATGTTGTGCTCACCGAGCAGCTCGCCGTGATCAGCCGAGACCACGATCAGCGCATTCTCGTAGCGGCCGCGCTTCTTCAGCTCGTCGACGAGCTCACCGAGGGCCGCATCCATGGCGAGGATCTGGCCGTCGTAATTGGCGGTGACGAAGTCGCGCTCGTCCTTCGTGAGACCAGCGGGAACCTTGTGCGTGAAGAGCCCCTTCCGCGCGAGCTGCTTCGCATGCGGGAGATCGCGGGCCCAGCGGTCGTAGGGCGGTGCCGCGATCCAGTGGTGCGGCTCGAGGTAGTTCATGAAAACGAACCCGGGCCGGCCCTGCGGCAGCGAGTCGAGCCACGTGAGCGCGCCCGCGTTGATGTCCTGCGCGCTCCGGAACGGCTTTTTCATGAAGGACGGCGAGAACTGCTGCACGAAGCCCACGACGTGCGGGATCGGCCGGAGCAGCAAGCTCGGATGATCCTCGTAGTGCTGGAAGCCCTGCGCCATACCGAACCCGCGATAGAGGTTCGCAAAATTCGCGACGAAGCCACCCGTCGCCCAGCCGCGTTCGCGCAGGACCTCGGCGAGGGTCGTCTTGTCTTCGGCGAGCGGGAACACGCGGCGGCGGCCGTAGATCTCCGGGCCGCCCTGCCAGCCGCCGACGTAGTGCGCACCGTGACGGCTCGGATACATGCCGGTCAGCATCGAGGCGTGACCGGGCACGGTCCACTGCGCGGGCGAGCGCGCCTGCGTGAAGTTCAATCCGTCGGCGGCGAGCGCCGTCAGGTGCGGCGAGGTCTCGAGCGCGTACCCATACGTCGACATGTGGTCGGCGCGGGTCGTGTCCATCGAGATCAGGAACACATCCGGGGACGACGGCGGCGCGACGGCACGGAGCGGTCGCGGATCGTCGAACGACGCGGTCGAGAGCGGCTTCCCCCAGATCAGCGCCGCGAGGGCGGCAACGACCAGAAGGCTCGCGAGCCGCACGACGTCCCGCCGCAACACGAACGCCAGGAGGCGATCGAGCGCGACGCCGAGGATGGGCAGGATCGCGAGCACTGCGATCAGCACGTAGCCGTTCGGCTCCTGCTTGCTGAAATACGAGCTCTGCACCTCGGTGATGGTGGTCTTCCCGAGCGCCAGCGCCGCGGTTGCGACGAGCGCCACGTGGACAAAGCCGAGCCATCCGACACGCCGACCCGCGATGAGCACGCCGATCGCAGCGCACAGGCCGCCGACGAGGACGAAGAGGCCTTCACCGAAGAGCGACGGCGGCTCGTACACCCGGAGCAGCCCGAAGACGACCGTCATGCCGAGCGCGTATGCGACGACGTTGTCGCCGCGGCCGAGCGCCGCGACCACCGCCCCGACGAAGAGGCCGCCGGCGCCGGCGACCGCGAGATCGAGCCCGAGCACGATCAGTGACTCCCGCATCGGAATGACGCCGCCGAACGTCCAGTTCACCGCGAACTCGACGAGCCACCAAATGGTTCCCGACGCGAGCCCTGCGAGGAGCCCTCGTCCGATGCCGCCGGCGATGCCGACGCGCGAATCGCTTCCACTCATGCGTCCCGTTCCCTCAGTCCCCATGCTCGCCGAACCGCCACAACACGCGGAACGTCGGGCGCCGGCCGCTCAGATGCGTGATGATGCCGAGCCCGACGCCGACCATGCCCCAGAAGAAGATCTGAATCGTAACGCTGAAGAACACGTTGGCGTCGGCCATTGAAATCAGGATGCCGACCATCGAGCTGAAGATGGCCCAGACGATCCGCCGCATGTGCGGGTCGTGGATGTGGTCGTAGCCCCGATAGAGCGCGAGCAAGGTCGCGCCGAAGATCCAGAGCATCAGGCCCCAGCCAATGAGGCCGTGCTGACGGATCAACGTGAGGTGCATGTTGCTCGAGATCCACGCTCGATCTTTGTCGGGGATCGGCGATACCGCCTGACGCCGAATGCTGCCGACACCGAAGAGCAGCTCGGAAGCCGGCGCGGAGAACACCTCGCTCACCGCCTCCGTCCGCCGTGACGCTTCTGCCGTAACCTCGGGAAGCGAGAGACGCAGACGCTCGCCGCCGATCGCGACCAGCGCGAGCATCACGCCGACCAATCCGAGGATCGCGAGCAACCGGTAGCGGCTCCGCCAGAGGAACGTACCGAAGGTCACGAGCAGCGCGACGAAGCCCATACGGGTCTGCGTCAGAAAGACGCCGACGAGCGCGATCGTCGCGCACGCGACCCAGAGATCGCGGACCTCGCGCGTGCGGCTGTGGAGCATCTGCGTCAGCAGAAACGGCAGCCCGAGCACGAGATACGTCGCGAGCAAGACGGGATTACCGAGCGTCGACGACATGCGCGGCGCGCTCTGCACGCCGAGCTGATTCTCGAGACCGATCTGCATGAGACCGATCAGCGATACGCCGACGGCCGAGAGCCCGACCACCGTCGCGATCTGGTTGGCCTCGGTCTGCGAAAGCCGCGTCGTGACGATCAGGAACGTGAGGAAGAAGCCCGTCGCGACGTAGTAGAGCACGCCCTGAATTGCCGACGCCGGCTCGGCCGACAAGAGCGACGCGAACGCGGCGAATCCGATGAACGCACCGATCGGACCGTTGACAGGCGTGTCGTAGATGCAGAGCTGATGGCGCGGCGAGCGCTGCACCGCGATCCACGCCGCCGTCACCGCGACGAACACCTCGAACGGGCTCAGCTTGAACGTGCCGACCTCGAGCTGGAAGGGATAGTGAAAGAGGCCAGGCAGAAGTGCGGCCGACAGGAAGAGCGCGGTCAGCAGGAGGCCGAGCGTCATCCAACGGTTCAGCACCTTGATGAACGTCAGCGTGACGAGCCGCACGTCGAGCCACCAGCCGCGATTCCGGATGTAGATCTCGTCGTAGCGCAACTTGTCGCGCGGGTGCGTGAAGTAACCGCCGCGGACCTGCGCCAACCCGGTCATGCCCGGGTTCACCGCGAAGCGATGCAGGTAGCCGGGAATCTCGCGCGACAGCGTCTCGAGAAAAATCGGACGGACGGGACGCGGACCGACCAGGTTCATCGTGCCGAGGATGACGTTCAGCAGCTGAGGGATCTCGTCGAGCTTGGCGCGCTTCAGCATGCGGCCGATGCGCGTGTAGAGGCCGTCGGAGTGCTCGAGCAGCCGCGCCCCGATGCGCTGCTCGGCGCCGACCTCGAGCGTGCGGAACTTGAAGATGGTGAAGACCTGCGCACCGCGGCCGAGACGCTTGCCGCGATACAAAATCGGGCCCTGGCTCGTGAGCTTGATCCCGACGGCGATGACGAACGCGAGCGGCGACAGCAAGAAAAGTCCGATGATCGCGGCGAGCCGCTGCCAACCCGGGGTGGCACCTCCCACGACCGTGAGCTCCACGGGGGCGGGCGCATGAACCGCCTCGGGTGCCGGCTCGACGTTCGGCATCCGCGGGGTGACGGACGCACTGACGGGAGTGTGCATGCTCATGGGGTCTCAGGATCCTCGGGATGCCAGGCCGACGGCGGCCTCGGTTGGCACTGGGGGGTGAGAAGCGACGGCAGCGGCACGCCCAGCGGCGCGCGTCTGTTGCCACATGTCGTACCAATTCATGAACACCAACAGCGTCCACAACGGACGGCTGTTGTCGCTTTGCATGGAGTCGTGCTCGGCCATCAGACGCTGGACGTACGCGGGCTCGAAGAGCCCGACCCGGCGCAGCGCGGCCGGAGACAACACGTCGGCGACCATGTCGTGCAGGTCGCCGCGCAGCCAGCTTGCCACCGGCACGTTGAAGCCCCGCTTCTTGCCCTCGAGGATCGACGCCGGGACGTGCTCGGCGAGCGCCTGTTTCAAGATCCACTTCTTGCTGAACCGCCGGAGCTTCACGTCGCTCGGGAGGCGCGCGGCGAGCTCGACGAGCTTCGTGTCGAGATACGGCACCCGCGCTTCCAGCGAGTGCGCCATACTCATGCGGTCGGCTTTGGTGAGGATGTCGTCGGGAAGGTAGATGTTGGCATCGATCGCCTGCAGGCGGGCGAGCCAATCTTCGCTCCCCGCCGTCGTGGCCGCAGCGCGATAGAGCGCAGCCGTCTCGAGATGCGGATCGTGGGCGGCCGCGACGCAGAGCTCGGCTTGCGCCGCCTCCGAGAGCACGACCTTCCACCAGAAGTGCCCGTCGGCGAGCGGGAGATTGGCGCCGGCAACGAAACGCTTGGCCTTGTAGTCGAAGCTCACCTTGCCGTGCGACACTGGGAGACGTCGGACGACGGCCGGCAGCAGCGTACGGCCGACCACACCCGGAAGCCGCCGGTAGACCGCCGCGAGCTTCCCGGCGAGATACGTCTCGTAGCCGGCGAAGACCTCGTCGGCGCCCTCGCCCGAGAGCACGACTTTCACGTTCTGGGCCGCGAGCTCCGAGACGTAGTAGACGGGCACGGCCGACGAATCGGCGAACGGCTCGCCGAAGTGATGCACGAGCGCCGGCAGCACGCGGAGCGCATCCGGTCGGACGACGATCTCGTGATGATCGGTGCCGTAGCGCGCCGCCACCTGCCGCGCGAGCGAGAGCTCGTCGAAGCTCTTCTCCTCGAAGCCGACCGAGAAGGTCTGGATGCGTTGGGTCGCGTGCTCGCTCATCAAACCGACGAGCCCGCTCGAATCCACGCCGCCAGAAAGAAATACCCCGATCGGCACGTCCGACAGGAGATGACTCTTCACCGCCGCCCGCAGCGCCGCGCGCACCTCTTCGACGTACTCCTCGTCGCGTCGCGCGGGCGTCTCGGGGGCGAAGCGCAGCTGCCAATAGCGGCGTTCGACCGGCGCGCGATCGGCCGAGAAGGTCACCTGCATGCCGGGCTCGAGCTTCTTCACACCGGCGAAGATGCTGCCCGGGGCCGGAATGTATCCGAGCGACAGGTAGTGATGGAGGCTCGTGAGATCGAGATCCTCGCACCAGCCGCCGGCCATCAGCGCCGTGATCTCCGAGGCGAAGGCCACCGCACCATGACGGGTCGCAACGTAGAGCGGCTTGATGCCGATGCGGTCACGAGCGAGGACCAGACGACGGGCCCGCTTGTCCCACAGCGCGACGGCGAACATCCCATCGAGGTGCCGAACGAAGTCCTCGCCATACTCCTCGTAGAGGTGCGGTATCACGGCGACGTCCGAGTGCGACGCGAGGCGATGACCGCGACCTTCGAGCTCGGCGCGCAGCTCCGGCGAGTTGTAGATCTCACCGTTGCACACCACCACGACGGAGCCGTCCTCGTTGCCGAGCGGCTGATGGCCGCCCTCGAGGTCGTTGATGCTGAGTCGGGTCATGCCCATGCCGAAAGCACCGTCCACGAAGTGACCTTCGTGATCGGGCCCACGGTGCACGATGGCCGCACACATCCTATGGAGCGTGTCTCCGCCCACCGGCGTGCCGTCACCGTGATTGAATTGGCCGACTATCCCGCACATGTGTGAGTGATCTCGATGTGAACGTATTCAGACGCGCGCGCGTTCGGCGGCTTCCATGAGGACCCCACGGATGTGCCGCCAACGTTCGGCGCCGACCAGCTGTTTGCCGACCTTCTTCATCGCATGAAACGACTGCAGGGTCGCGAGGGTAAAACGACTCCCGGCACAGATTTGACGGAGGAACATCGGGGTCGTGCGCTGCTTCACGGCTATGCGGGGAACCTCGTAGGGATCCGTTCGCACGGACACCAACCCCGGCTCGCTCGTGCAAAACGCGCGATAGCCGAGCTCTTTGATCAGGGCCCCCATACCGGGAGCGGCACTGCCGCGAGGCAAGGACGCGAAATGGACGGCCTGCCCGAGTCCGTCCTCAAGAATCCGCTTCGACTCGCCAAACTCGCGGCGAATGAGGTCGGGGTCGGCGCGATGCAGGAATGGATGCGTCAGAGAATGACTGCCGATCTCCATCCCACCCGCGGCCATCTCGCGTAGCTCTCGCCAACCGAGCGCGCGGGGCTGACCAACCTGGTTGGCGATGACGAAGAAACATCCCGGCCATCCGCGTTCGGCGAGCTTGGCGAACGCCACCGTGTAGTCCGTCAGGTAGCCGTCGTCGAAGGACAGGACGAACTGACCCGGTGCGGGCACGGCGAGCACATCGGCGAGACGACTCGCCCGCAGCCCCGGAGCGGCGAGCGCGTCGAGGTGTGCATCGAACTGCGCCTGGCTCAGCACGTAGGCCTGCGACGTCGGCGCCGGCGTGTCAGGCTGCTCCACGAAATTGTGGTACGCAAAAATGGCGGCGCCGTTCACGGGAGATCCCATCCCTGCCCCGCGTCGGTTCCGACACGGTCATCGCGGCACGACGATGCGCCGAGGAGCTCGGCCACGATCATCCGAGTCGGCATCAGCGACACTCCTCCAGAGAATCCAGGTTTGGTGCTGACACCAGCGCCGCACGGCTACCGGACGCGATGTCGCCGGAGTTGGCAACCGCGGCATACACGGCTTCGAGGCGCCGTACCATACTGCGGGCTCCGTACCGCTCTTCGACCGTCTGCCGCGCCGCGGCACCGACCTCGGCCGCGAATGCCGGTTCGTCGAGCAGCCGTTCGACGCTCCGGGCCATCGCGGCAGCATCGTCGGCGGGCACGAGCAGACCAGACTGGCCGTCGGCCACGACCTCGGGCGTGCCCCCGACCGCCGTCGCGACGACCGGTCGGGCCATCGCCATCGCTTCGAGTAGGGCATTCGACATCCCTTCGGTCCGCGAGGGGAGGATGAAGACGTCGAGGGCCGCGAGCACCGAGCGGACATCGGCGCGGTCGCCGAGCAGCCGCACGTGGGGCGAGACGCCGAGCCGTTCGGCGAGCGCGCCGAGATCGGCGCGAAGCGGGCCGTCCCCGACGATCACGACGGTCGCGTCGTGACGGCCGCCCGCACGGAGCTTCGCGAGCGCCTCGATGAGGGTCGCCGTACCCTTGCGGGGCTCGAGACGGCCGACCGTGCCGAGCACGGGGCGATCGATGGGCAAGTCGAGGGCGGCTTTGGCATCGGCGAGCGAGTCGGTCGCGTGGAAACGGTCGGTGTCCACGCCGCTCGGGATCACGTCGGTGCGTTGCCCCGTCGCCCCCTGCGGTCGCAACATCTCCGCGTTCACGATCACGCGATCGGCGACCCGAACGACGAGCTCGGCGAGCAGGCGCTGCGCGCCGTGCTCCTTGGGTACGCTCCGGCGCGCGGCGACGATTCGACATCCGCCCGCGCGGCGTGCCGCCAGGAGCGCGATCAGTCCGGCCCGCCACTCGAAGTATTGGATGATGGCGACCCGGCGCGAACGCAGCACATCGGTGGCTTCACGCACACAGCGCAGGAAGTCGCGGCTCATCATCGACGGACCGAGTCGTAGCTCGACGAGCTCGACGTCGGCTGCGCGGATCGCGGCCCCCAGTTGCCCAGTCCCCTTCGCTGAGATCACCAGCGGGGTGAACCGCGAACGATCGATCAGGTTCAACACCTCGAGCAGGTGTCGTTGCGTGCCGCCGCTCACCAATTCCGGTGAGAAGAACGCAATCGGGCGTGGGGCGTTATCAAGCGAGAACGACACGTCGGCAGCTCACATAGCGTTTGAAGACGATCGTGAGGACGATCAGGATGTAGGTGATCGGGTTCAACCACATGTCAGCGAAGAAACTGTAGAAGAGCAGCAGAATCAGGCTGGGATGGAGCGCGGAAGCGATCCAGCGTAAATCGGGCGGCGTGGCCGGCGATCGCTGGAGCCAACGAATATCACGCAGCGTCACCCAAAAGAGGAGCAAGAAAAGCGCGAACGAAAATATCCCGGTCTCGCTGAGCGCCCAGATGTAGGAATTGTGCGGCGGGCGGTAGAACGGGTCGTTGTAAACTTGCCGCGCGACCTCGCGAAAATTCCCGAGCCCGATACCGAAAATCGGGTACTCGAGGAAAATGTCCCAGCCGAGCCCGACGGTTTCCACGCGGCGCTCGGTGGAATGCGTGCCCGTGTTGCCGCCCCGGCCCTCCGCGAACGGATTCAAGTTGGCAATGCGGTCCAGGTTCTCCTGCGGCACGATCGTGAACATCATCCCGGCTCCGAGCAGCGCCAGCAGGATGATCTGGATCCGACCACCCTTCACCGCTCCGCGATCCCGCATCAGCAAGTAGAAGAGCACCCCGAGCCCGAGAAAACCGCTGCGCGACGCCGTCAGCAGCACCGTCAGCACCAGCGAACCTATGATGCCGTAGATCACGAGGCGCATCGTGTGCGACTTCTGCGTCTGTCCGAGATACCACCAGAGCGCCGCCTGCATCAGGCAGAGGAACGCGAGGCGGTTCGAGTTCGTGCCCATCGAGAACGACGCGGCCGCGCGGCCGTCCGCCGACGACCCGGTCGCCCATCCGGCGAGCGCCGAAGGTACAACCATGATCAGGCAGAGCATGATCACGGTCATCGCCATTTTTATGTGGCGTTTGGTAGTTAAAAATTTCGCCGCGAGAATGATGAAGGCGAATCGCGTGATGAAATCACGGGTCAGCGGTGCCGTCTGATCGAGCGTCCGGACCTTGCCCCACGTGACGCGAAGATCCGGAAACGCCCAATATGAGGCGAACGTGCCGAAGAGCATCACGACGCCGATCGCCGCGTAGATCTGCACCTGCCGTGAGCGCAGGAACCAGAAGTCGGGACGTTGCGCCAGCTCGGCGAGCAGAATGACGGCGAGAATGATGCCGAGCACGTTGTTGATCGTCAGAAGGCCGCCGCCGCGGATGGGAGTCGGATAGCTGGCGAAGAGGTAGTTGGTAAGGAGAAGGAGGATTCCGACCTGCGGCCGGACGGTCACGACGACCAGCAGCATCGACGCCACGATCAACGCGACCGCAACTGCTTCCTGCTGTGCCCGGGTCGCCAGTGCGAGCCCGACCCCGAGCAGCAACAAGGCGACCACGCCGGCGATCGACGTACGAAGACTGGTGCCCTCCGTCGACCGATACTCCGGGAGAGCGTGCTCCGCTGCGAGACTCATCGTCCTTCGTCGGTCTGCGGGCGACGGCTCGCGTCGTTCAGACCATCTCCTCGACGAAGGCCGGCAGATAGCTCTTGCGACGATTCAACAGGGCACCCAGCATCTTGGTGCCGGCGCGCTCGAGCTGACGTTTGGCACGCTGTGCCTCGTCGATGCGGGTGCGGTCGGCTTCGATCACGAACACGGTGCCGTCCATGCGCGGCCCGAGAATCAGCGCGTCGGTGTAGACGTTGACCGGCGCCGAGTCGAACACGACGAACTGAAAGCGCTCGTGGAGTTTCTCCATCACCTCCCCGAACCGTGACGACTCGAGAATGCTGGAGGGCGAGCTTTCGTAGTGCCCGCTCGTGACGACGAAGAGCTGCGGCTGCGGCGTCGGCTGTACGACCGTCTCGATGCCCTGCCGCCCCTCGACCAGCTCGGCGAATCCGCCATTGCGCTGAATCGGGAACACCTGCTCGAGCGCGGGCGTGCGGAAGTTGGCTTCGACGAGCAACACGTCGAGCTTCTTGCGTTTGGCGAGCGTCGAGGCGAACAGCGCCGCTGTCGTGGTGGCCCCCTCCCCGTGCTGTGACGCGACGACCATCAGATCCCGCAGCAGGCTCGCTTCGCGTCCCGGCAGCAACAAGTGCGTACCGAGGCGCTGGTACGCCTCCTCGATGTCCGGCGCGAGATCGAAGTCGATGTGCAGGCTGCCGTTCGCGCGCACGTTGGCCGCGGCCTTGGGGCGACCAGAGCGCCACCAACTCCGACGCGGCGGAAGGGGTTCGCCCTCGAGGGCGCCCGTGATTGCGGCCCCCTCGCGCTCTTCCTGCGCTCGCTGCAGCGCCTCGTAGATCTTGCTCATGACCGGAGCTCGACGATCTCGCTGATGTCGGGGATGACGGCGAACACGGGAAGCTCGAGGTGTTGTTCCACCTGCTCCTCCAGCTTGAAGTTGCGCCCGAGGAACTCGATGCCCACCGCGGAGCCGACCCCGAGACCGATGCCCGCGATGAGCGCCGCAAACACCATCACCGGGCTCATCGAGTTGAACGGCTTGGTCGCGAGGCTCGCCGGATCGAGTACGCTCACGTTGACGATCCCTTCTTTGTCGAGCGCTTCCGAGATGCGCGCTTCGTCTTGCTTGCGCTCGAAAAGCCGGAAGGTCTCACGCGCAGCCGAGACGTCCTGTTCGAGGGACGCGAGCACGATGGTCTTCTTGCGAAGCGCCACCGCCTGCTCCTCGTTCTGATCGCGCCAGTTGTCGAGGAAGCTCGGGAGCGCCTTCACGCGCTCTTGGAGGTCAAAGAGATTGCGCTCGTGGTGCAAGATCTCCTGCTGCAGCACTTCACGAATCGGATTCGCGCCCATCCGCTCCCGACCGACGATGCCGCTGCTCGCACGAGCGAGCGCGAGCTTCCCTTTCAGGATCGAAATCTCGCCGTCGATGTCGGAGACCGTGCGGTCTTCGTCGGTGTAGAGCTGCTTGGCGTTGGCACGGCGTGCTTCGAGCTCACCAAGCTTGGTCGTCAGCATCTGCGCCTCGGGATTCACCCGCTCGCTGTCCGCGAAGATGCGCTCCGGCTGCTCGGAGAGCTGCTTCTTCATGATCGCGAGATTGCGCTCAGCGACACTGATTTTGTTGGTCTGGGTTCGGAGCACGTCGCGAAAACGGACGGCGTCCTTCACGGCCCAGCGAATCTGATCCTCGGGAACGACGATCCGCTCGCGCTCGACGAAGTCCGCGAGGATGCCTTCGGCCTTTTGCACACGGTCTTTCTGCACCACGAGCTCGTTCTCGAAGAACGCCGTCGCCCCGCTCGCCCGGTGCACCTGCGCATGACGCTCGAGGTATACCTCCACGAGGGTCTTCAGAATCTGCTGCCCCTTCTGTGGATTGCGCGCGAAGAGCTCGATCGCGATGACGTTCGACTGCGGGCTCGGCCCGACGGCCATCATGCCGCGCAGGACGCCGACCTGCTCGTCGATCGTGAGATCCGTGTCGGCCCCGAAGATCGGGGCGCCCGCCGCGTTCATCCGTTCGATGACCTGGCGCGCGAGCTCCGCGCTCTTGATGATTTCGATTTCGGAATTGACCTGCTCGGTCGTGGCGGAGACTGGCAGCGTAATCTCGCGCTGCTCGCCCGAGCTCACCTGCACTTCGGCGCGACCGGGGCGGATCATGACCTTCGAGGTGCTCTTGTAGATGCGGGGACGCGTGAGTCCGGCGACGAGCATCGTCAGCACGACGACGGCGATGACCGCCAACACTTGCCACTTCCGCTTGAACACTGCGTAGAGCATCAACTTGATGGCGGCGGCGCCATCTTGGGTCTGCGGCGCTTCGGCGAAGTACGGTACGCCGCCGCCGTTGGTCTTTATGATTTCAGGTTGCACGCTTGGCCTCTGTGTTTCACGGAATCGGAATCGGAGCCGTAGCACCGGCCCTGGATTCGACTGGAAGAAGATCGCGAATGTACTGCTTCACGAAGAGGCCGGCGTTGACGATGCGCGTCGCCGGCACATACACGATGTCGTTGCCGACGAGACGCACGACTTCAGGGGTTCCGTGCTTCACGACGTCGAGGAGATCGACGCGGCTCGCGTTGTAGTCACCGCCGGCGCCACGCGCGATGTAGAGCACGTCCGACTTCTGCGCGGTGTCTTTGAAGCCACCGACAGCCATCACGGCCTGGAGCGGCGTCATGCCTTCCTGAACCGTGACGAAACCGGGGCGATTCACCTCGCCGCCGACATACACGCGCCGATCGCCGATGGCGACGACGATGACCACCACCTCAGGCTTCTTGAGGTACCGCGACGAACGTTCTTTGATCACTTCGGATAGCTCGAGCGGCGTCATTCCTTCGGCGTCGATCTCGCCCGTCACGTCGAGACTGATCTTGCCGTCGGGGCGCACGGGCAGCTCTTGATCGCGGGCCGAATGGTAGGGGAATTTCACCGCAATCTTGTCGCCCGCCATGAGATGGTACTCGCCACGTTGGATCGGGCCGGTCTGTTGCGCCATCACCTCCTCGGGCGAGTGCAACTTGTTGCTGCCGACCTCGGTGCACGCCGCCGCTCCGAGGACGAGCACGGAGCCGAGCACGCACGCAAGGCGCGTGGTCCACGGCGTTGTCTGAGTTCGCAATGCTGTCATTGGAGTGCTTTCCTCGTTCAAGCTGATGCAGCGCCGGACGCTTCGTCATCCCGGACGAGGCTCCGCCGTATCGATTCTCGTAAGTACTGGCAATCCCTCCACAAGCCCTTCAACCGTAGCTCAATCGGGTGTTGCCACCCAGTCGAGAAAAACACGCGCTCTCCTAGAGCCGCCCCACGGCAGCCATGGGAATCTCGACCGAGGTCCCTTGGCGCAGAAAATCCATCAAGACACGAATGCGGCCCCGTTCGGGACAGGGCTTCTCGATGATCGCGATGAGACCGGCAAACGGTCCGCGCTTGATGCGCACCCGCTCCCCAGCCCGAAAGCTGCGGTCGGGTCGGATGATGCCGTCGGTGCCCGTCTGTTCGCGGAGAAAATTGACGATTCCGGGCGCAATCGGCGTCGGAATTTCCCCGAATGACACGAAGCCTTTGATTCCCGGAGTCCAAATGACCGTGTGGTAAGCGGCCTGAAGTACGATGTCGACGAACAGATAGCCAGGAAAAAGTGGCACCGTTGCCCAGTCGTTGGTCCATCCGACTGGCTCCAGAATTCGCGGACAGAACGCAGCGACGCCGCGGCGCTCGAGGCTGCGAAGAGCCAGCTCCTCTTTGCGCGACTTGCTCCGTACGACGAACCATTCCTGCGGAGAGATGTTCATAGGAGAGGATAGGGGAAGACGCCCTGAAATGGAGCAAGTTCAATGCCATGGCCCATTCGAGGACCGCAACATTCCTCACTTTTCTCCCCTTCGACAAGCTTCGACTTTCCCTCTGAGACTGCATGCACCTGCGACCGTCCGGGCATCCTGGCAAGGCCACTGGGCCACACGCGCGCACTGTGCGACGAATTGGGTGCTCGTTGCGTTTCTGCCGGATCTTGCACCCCTGTCAGGTGATGGCCTGACGTGGCGGTCAGGAAGCCGAGCCGCCACACTGAGAGGTTACACATGCAATCGCGCAATGCGTCCGCGCAGCGCGCCTGGTCCCAATATCCCAAGAGGACGTGAGCCGATGCGCGAACAGTCCGGGGAGTATCGAAAGTTTCCATGCGCGACCGCACGCTTCAGGGGCGACCGTCCGCGCTCACTGACGAGGCGGGAGACGGCGAGACGCCGGGAAGCACTAGTATCTTGCCCACCCAGATCACATTGGGATCGTCCAGCCATGGGTTGGCGACACGAATGGCGGCCAACGTCCGTGGGCTCGCGTTGCCGTAGTAGCGGCGGGCGAGCTCGGTCAGGTTGTCCCCTTCGCTGATGCGGATCCGGCGAGCTTCTCCAACCTCGGCCCCGGGGCTCGGCGTGCGGCCAACCGTCGCTTCATCCGGCGCAGTCGAGCTCGGTGCGGCCGGTGTCGGCTGGGCCTCCTGAGTCGGCTCGGAGGTTGGGCTCGAGACCACCGCCGGGTGCGGCGCGACGATGCCCTCCGCAGCGCTAGTCGGTAGGTTGCTCGGCACGACCGCCGGCGCGGCCGTCGTCGCCGCTTCCGGAGCCGTTTTCGGCGAGACGATCGCTTCGACCATCACCGTCGGTGTCGGCGGGATCGGGGGCGGCACGACGAGCGCAGGCGCCGAGGTGACCTGCGGCGTCGGCGACGGCGGCGCGATCACGGGCGGCCGCAGCACGTCGCCCCGCAAGAACCAGAGCGCGCCGAGCACCAATCCGGCGCCCGTCGCTGCCGCGGCCAGCATCGCCAGGATGCCCTTCAAACGGCCCGGAGCCCAGGATACCTGGCGGCGCAGGTCGCGCATCGCCTCGCCGACCTCGCGCCAGCGAATCGTGCGGCGACCGGCCGCGTAGGCATTCACGAGCGCGTTGTCGCATGCAGCGTTCACCAACCGCGGCACGCCACCCGAGAACCACCACAAACGGAAGAGCGCCCCGGGCGTGAACAGACCGCGGACGTCGCCGCCGGCGGCCGCGATGCGCGCGCCCACGTAGGCCTTCACTTCGCTCCGCGCGAGCGGTCGCAGACGCGCGCGGACCGAGATCCGTTGCCGGAGCTGGCGAATCTCGGATCGCGCGAGCAGCGTGTCGAACTCCGGCTGTCCCGCCAGGACCAGCTGGAGGATCTTTTCCTTGGCCGTTTCGAGATTGGAGAGCAGGCGGAGCTCTTCCAGAACCGGAATCGTCAGATCCTGCGCCTCGTCGATCAACACGACGACGTTCCCACCGCGCGCGAGCGTGTCGAGCAGCTCGGCGTTCAACACCTCGAGCATGTCGAGCTTGGTGGCACCGGGCGCCAGCGGGCGTCCGAGATCGCTGAGGATGAAGCGGAGCATCTCCTCGAACCCGATCGCAGGGTTGATGACGAGCACGCTCCGCGTGTCGCGTGGGAGCTCCGACAGGAGGCGCCGCAGCAACGTCGTCTTGCCGGTGCCAGCTTCGCCGATCAGCGAAACGAAGCCCTTTCGTTCGACGACCCCGTAGTGCAACGCGGCGAGCGCTTCGCGATAGCTCGCGTTCAGGTAGAGGAACTTCGGGTCGGGGGTGAGATTGAACGGCTTCTCCCGAAAGCCGAAGAACGCGCGATACACGCCGTCACCTCACCGGCGGCGATCCGCCGAAGCTCAGAATCTTGGGACCGACGTCCGGACGAAGCCGGGACGGAACTGCACTCGCGGAACCGCCCTCAGCCGACCAGCGCCTGATCGGGTTCGCCGCGATCGCGACCGCGAAAGTCTTCACGTTGCAACGTGTGCAGCTTCATCTTGCGATGGAGCGTCGCCGCATCGACCAGCGCGTGCTTGGCGCTGAGGTTGATGCTGCCGCGATTCTTCTTGAGCACGTGACTCAAGTAATCCTTCTCCGCGCGCCGCAAATATTCCTTCAGCGGCACCTCGTAGTCATAGGTGCGGCGAAGCGATTCGACGTCCTTGCGCTTGCCGGCTCCGGGGAGATCGACTTCGCGAATCACGGGCCCGGTGGTCCGCAAGATCGCACGCTCGAGCACGTTGCCGAGCTCGCGCACATTGCCCGGCCAATGGAAGCCCATCAGCTCGGAGAGCGCCTTGTTGGAGACGCGGGTGATGCCACGCTCCCGCGCCATCTCGCTGTTGCGCAGGAACTCGCTCACGAGGAGCGGAATGTCCTCGATCCGATCCCGGAGTGGCGGGATGCGGATGGGCACGACGTTGATGCGGTAGAAAAAGTCCTCGCGCATCCGACCATCGGCGACGAGCTCCGTCAGCTCGACGTTGGTCGCCGCGATGACGCGCATGTTGACCTTGACCTTGCGATTGCCTCCAAGACGCTCGACCTCGCGCTCTTCGAGCACGCGCAGGAGCTTCAACTGCATATTGAGGGTGATGCTCTCGATTTCGTCGAGGAACAGGGTACCCCCGCTCGACAGCTCGATCTTGCCGACGCGGTCGTGCACGGCGCCCGTAAACGCGCCGCGCTCGTAGCCGAAGAGCTCGCTCTCGAGCAACGTGTCGGGGAACGCCGCGCAGTTGATGGCGACGAAGCGACCCGACTTGCGCTTGCCCTGGAAATGCACGGCGCGCGCTACGAGCTCCTTGCCGGTCCCGGATTCGCCGGTGATCAGCACCGTGGCGTCGTTCTGCGCGAGCACTTCGATCGACTCGAAGATCTCGTGCATGACGCGATTGCGGCTTACGATGTTGGCGAACGAGTAGCGATTGGAGAGCTGATTGCGGAGGTAGTTGATCTCGTCGAGCAGACGCCGCTTCTCGAGAACCTTCTCGGTCGCGAGAAGGATCTCCTCTTTCTGGAACGGCTTGGTGATGTAGTCGCTGGCGCCCTGCTTGATCGCTTCGACCGCGCCCTTGATGCTGGCGTAACCGGTGATCATGATCACGTCGAGATCGGGCCAATGCTCCTTGATTTCGCGCGTGAGCCCGATGCCGTCGGTGCCGGGGATCCGCAAGTCGACCACGGCGAGCGAGAAATCGTGCTCACCGAGCAGCCGGAGCGCTTCGGACGCATTGCCGGCGCTGCTCACGAGGTACTGCTGTGAGGTGTAAAGGTCTTCGAGCTGCCGGCAAATCAGGGGGTCGTCGTCGACGATGAGAATGCGCGTATCCATGGTTTCGTGGGCTCCCGATCTAGACGTAGAGCGGTAGGAAAATCGTCACGACTTTCTTCCCGTTCGACTCGTAACGTTCGACGATCTCGCCGCCGTGCAGCTCGATCAATTTTTGTGCGACCGCCCACTCCACTCCCGCCTCCGCGCCGCGGAAAAGCGGCGATGCCTGAGCCTTCGGCTCGACGTCGAGTCGCATCTCGAGGCCGTCGAAATCGCGCAAGCGCGCGGTGCCGAGCGTGACCGTGAGCGCGCCGCCGCGCTTCAGGTCTTCGTGCACGTGATGGAGCGCGATGCGGAACGCCTGAGAGATGCGCGTCGGATCGACGAGAATCGTCGCCGGCGGATCGATCTGGTTACGCCTGACCTCGACGGCGTTGCCGTTCAGGTGAACTCCGAGGTGCACCATGAAACCGTCGAGCAACTCGCCGACCGGAACCCGGGTGAAGTTCAGCGTGATCGGATGGAAGTACTCGAGCGCAACCTTCAAGAACTCTTCGAGGTTGGCGATCGTCCGCTCGAGCATGTGCCCTGCGGTAGAGTCCGCCTTCTTCGTCGTGTCGCTGTCGGTTTTGATGAAATCGGACCAGTAGTAGAGCTTGTGAAAGAAGTTGCCGAGCTCGTGCGAAATGTCCGCGAGCACGCGCTCCTGCACGACCACGAGACTGCCATGTTCGGTGCGGACCTCCGGACGAACCGAGATCGCCGCTTCCGTCGGCACCAGGCTCTGAGGTCGATCGCGATGGGCAGTCATGCGTGAGGGTGCACCGTTCTGGATCGCTCCTTCCGCGTCGGCGAGTCGCGGCTTTGCAAGAGCGAGCCTGACGACGGCGAGTGTACTTGTGCGCATGTAGGCTTTCAACCCGCGAAATTTCACGTTAACCGCGTGAAATTTTTGTGATTCCGCGAGATTGAGCCAGCAAGATTGCAGGCCTGCACCTGGCAGGCTTGCAGCACGGGCCGCGCGTTGGTGCGCGACGAGCCTCGCATCCTCGCACCCGAGGAGCATGCGGCTCGCCGACACTCGGGCCTGTTACTGGTTGCCTTGGCCGCCGCGCGATTCGAAAACGAGCTTCAAATTCTGCACCTTACGGAGCTCGTAATCGATGGTGAGCAACGCCTCGATCACGTTCTTGATCTCGCCCGTCATGCGATCGAGCTCCTGGAACGACACGCGTTCGAGCTCGCGTCGGACCTGCTCGTAGAGGCTGAGGATGCTGCCGAGGCCGCCAGCGGA
>Ga0163144_10000253_pt1 | contig 123542 bp, 116 predicted proteins | sample OliLak19BULKMAT1_FD_123175 | JGI IMG/M metagenome (GOLD analysis project Ga0163144, IMG submission 123175) | Freshwater microbial mat bacterial communities from Lake Vanda, McMurdo Dry Valleys, Antarctica - Oligotrophic Lake LV.19.BULKMAT1 | ecosystem: Environmental > Aquatic > Freshwater >...
ACCCCATTCGAGCCTCAGCGGCTTGACGCCTGCCGAGTTCGCTGACCAACTAAACCCAGCCCGAAAGGTCGCATGAAGGCCGGACCAAAGACGGGGTCAAGACCAACCATGGCCAAACCATACTTCAGGGAGGACCACTTCAAAGGGGGCAGGACACTGCGTGACGGATGATCGTTGGGAGTTGAACATGTTGGCGAAGGCCTTTCGGGGACTATGGCAAAAGAGGGGGAATGCATGTACCAGCATATTCGCGCCCTCCCTTAGCACGAGATCGGCAAGAGATTGAAGTCACGCCGTCGCGATTCGACAAGCGCCAAGTCGCAAGCCGACGCAGCCGGCCCGACCGCTCGTCCAGGCCAACAGGGCCGTGCGATCCGAGCCCGACACGGAAATGCCGGGTCGGGGCGCGGTCCGAGCCGCAACCATTAACGACGACGAATCTCCCGGAGGAACGGCCCGACCCTAGTTCTGCAACGCGCGCACCATCGGCTCCATTCTCTTCAAATGAGCGCCATGGCCGTATTTCTCCTCGACGAACAGCCGGCCCGTCGAGACCCGATCGAGATATCGTCTCTCGTTTGCAAGCAGGGACTTAACGGTTTTCTGAACGTCGTCGGGCTCGCAATACAGCGCTGCGTTTCCGAAAGTCGATCGAAATCGCGTCGGCAGAATGACCGGCACGCCGACTGCCATGGCCTCGAAGATAACGCGACCGAATGCCTCTATGTAGGATGAATGCGTGAAATAGACGAACACGTCCAGTCGCGCGAGGAATTCGTACGGCGTGATCGAGTTGAACTGAAAGACGGTCCAGTTGTCCGGCAGCCGCCCGAGGATCGATCTGGGCACTTCGGCTCCTCCTAGAATCGACACGTCGAACTCGGACCGGTCCGGATAGGCCGCCAGGAGATCATGGGCCGTTTCGGGCCACTTGTCCGAATGATCGCGGGAATGGCGCCCGATGACCGGACGCGCGTTTTTCTGGCGTTTGCAACGCGGCCGCCACTCGTCGAGATCGATGATGTTTACCCAGTTCTCGTCGCTGATGAGAAGGCGGTCCCGATAGGGATCCAGCACCGATCGCGGCTCCGCCCCGATCGGCGACCAGACTCCGCGCGTGCCGAAGATTTCCTCGACCCTCCGGTCCACCTCCATGACATCGTAGAACGACTCCTCCTCGCCGTGCCGTCGCATCGGCGTCTGGTTCAGGATGATCCGGACATTGTCCGACCGGACGCGGGGCACGAATTTCGGCCTGTGCGCCAAGGCAGGCGGCCAGCGGAAGACCACCAGGTCCGCGTCGACCGTATCGCCGAATGTCAGGATCTGGACACGGTTGCCATCCACCAGTTCGCGGTAATTGGGGAGAATCCGGTTCTTTGGCGGATAGGCGTAGCGTGGGACATGCATGAGCCCGGTGGTCAGGCCCGCATGGCTCTGAACCTTGATTTCCTGAAGCGTCGAAAGATTGGTGCCCCCGGGAATTCGGAAGTCGGTCGCAATGACGACATCGAATTTATGCGGCGCCGCGTCGATCTCCGGTCGCATCAGGAGCGGAATCGGGAACGGCCTTTCCGGCAGCACAAAATCGACGCGCAGGCTCTCCTGCTCGTTCATCCGCTCGACATGCCAGTTCTCCGAACATTCCCAGTATTCGAGCCTGGCACCGAAGCTGAAACCCGGATAGCCGGTGATCGGCGATTGCGTCAGGCTCTGCTCGTGGACCCTTGCGAAGTGGAGTGGCCCCGTCGGCAACCTTTTCACATTTTCCTTGCCGTACCAGCGTTCGCACCGTCGAAGAAACTCGTCGTCTTCGACACCGCCGCGAACGCTGTCCCAGTATCCCAGATTGTTGAGCACCTCGGTTCGACGAAACAGAAGAGAGCTGAAATAGATCGCAACCAGCTCGCCGGGCCTTCCGCGGCGCAGGAATTTCAGGTCGGTCGAGACCCTCACATGTTCGCACAAATTCGCGGCATGCCGGGGATGACTGAGCAGATCGACGATCTGGGTCTCGATTTTCTTCGGATGACTCCAGTCGTCGGCATCCTGCACGGTCACGAAGTCGCCGGTCGCGTGCGCGAGGCCGATATTCCGCGCCGGGCCGGTTCCCCTGTTTTTCGGACAGGTCAGGACCTTGATGCGACCGTCCAGGCGAGAAGCATCGTATGCAATCTCCAATGTGCGGTCGGTGCTCGCATCGTCCACAATGATCAGTTCGAGGTTTCTCCAGGTCTGCGCCAGCACCGACCGGACCGACGTCATGAGAAACTGCTCGGCGTTGTAGGCCGGCATTATGATGCTGACGCACGGCTGTTCTCCGGCGAGCGGAACAGCGTCGCCGGCGAGATTGTCGATGTTCAGCGCAGCATCGGCCTCGGCCTTTCGTATCCGGAATGCGGCACCCTGGGGAAACGATCTGTTTATCCAGCCCAAGCGGTTTTCGTCGGCATCGAAATTCGGACGTGCACCAGGATCGTTCTCGACGTCGGAAGCAGGATCGGTTTCGGCTGCGAGCGCATTCGCCATGGAAAGCGCGATGTCCGGCGCCGGATGGCTGTCCCAGGCTCTCAGGCACAGAGACTTCGCTTCTTCGCGACGTCCGGACTCCAGCAGGCTTTCGCACAGTGCCACGGTATATCTGTGCTGATCCCTGGCGTCGCCGCGGTCCGGCGGTCCGATCGAAGCGAGACTTTCCACGGCGGCGATTGCGCTGCCCCTGTCGCCCTGGTCGAGCAGCCAGAGCGCGTTGATCCAGGCGGCCGCTCGCCGCGCGGCGGGCTGGTAGGGGCCAGCGATGATCTGCCGCAATTCCGCGATTGCTTCGGATTCGAAGCCGATCTGCAGGCGGCCCTTGAGCGTCTCGACTCTTGCCAGCTGCCGCTCGGCGCTGCCGCCGCCGGCCGTTGCTGTTGTCGTTGCGGTCGCGCCGGACAGGTCGGGATCCGCCGCCGCCGGTCTTTGCCGGGTTTGCGGCCGCCGACGCCGCAGCTCCGCCATCATGGTTTCGAGCCACCCCTCGCCGAGCCGGTCCCTGAGATAGCCGGGCGGCCCGAGATCGATGAACGATTCGACTCCCCATTTCCGAAGCTTGAGCAGGAGGTTTTCGGCCAGCAGGGCAGCCTGCTCGATGCCGCCGTAGGCCGTGGCGGGAAAGTATTCGCCGATAAATCCCGCGGGGCATTCGAGTATTCCGGCCGGCGAATCCGTCAGGAGAACCGGCACGAAATCGCCCGCCTGCTCTCGCTGGAGCGCGATCCGGGAAATCGCATGGTCCAGCCGGGACTCCGGGAGACCGAGAACGGATACTGCGATGACCGGCGCTTCCGGCTTCGGGTGCTTGCCGTCCGTGCGGCCTTCCCGTCGCTGAAGCGGCTCTGTCGGTGCCGAAACCGATGGCCACCATGACGCTTCCGTATCGCCTGCCGGCAACGGGTCGATCGCGCAGGGCGGCGCTACCAGCCTCTTGCGTGGCCTGACCGGGACGACATCGCCACAGGCTGCGGCATAGCTGGCGAGCGCAGATTGCAGCGACTCGATGTAAATGCTTTCAGCGGATGGGGGATCTCTGCGCGCCGAGCCGACAGACATTATCGATTCCTGCCCTTCTGAATGCCGCAAACTCTCGGGTGACGTCCGGACAGCGTCGCCAGCAACTCGTCGGCGACTTGCGCCGCGCCGTTCCGCTGGCGAATCTTTCGGCAATTAGCACGAACCATGTCGCGGGCGCGGTCGACCATCAGGACTTCGACGATTTCCGACAGATCCTGCAGCTCGTCCGCCGCCAGTGCGAATCCCGCGCCTTGGTCCTGCGCGAAACGCGCGCGGGCCCGATGATCGTCGCGTCCGGGGCTCGAATTGGGGATGAAGACGGTTGGCAATTCGAAGGAAATGACATCGTGGAACGTATTGTATCCGGCCTCTGCTATCGAGAAGTCGAACGCATTGAAATACTGGGAGATCGGAAACCCCTGCAGCACCCTCAGGCCCGGCCATAGCGAAAGGCATTGTGTGCCGGTGAGCCACTGGGCCAGGACGATCTGCAGGGAAGAAAACTTCCGGAGCTCCTGAATCACGCCGGATACGAGCGTGAGCGTGTCGTCTCCGGCACTCGCGCCGATCTGGACCAGCGCGGCCGGTCTGTTCGGGTCGAGGCCGAGTTCGGTGCGTGCCGCCTTTCTCGAAATAAGATCGCGCTTGTCGAGAAGCCTGATCGGCGGAACGCGAACCACACGATCGCTCAGTCTCGCCGTAACCCCCGTGTCGTAGGCAGCCGCGATCTCGCCCGGCTCGATAATCGCGTCGAACCAGCGGGAATTCTTCAGTAGAGAAGTGTGGGCGTCGCCCCACATGCCCCGGCGAATCCAGACCAGCGCGCAATCCGCCCGACTTGCGACGGCACGTACGAGCCCGAATGGCGCGTTGCTGCCATCGAATGCGATAAGGCTGGCGCCGTAGCGATCTGCCAGCCGTTCAATTTCCGTCGAGAACCATCTGTCCCAGAGCCGCGGATCGGCATTCGTCATTTTCTGGGACGGCAGGTACTCCACCTGGTGTCCGAAGTTCTCGATATCGGGCAGTGCACGCGACAGCGAAACGATAACCGGCACAAACCGCTCCCGGACATGTCTGGTTATCGCGAGAATGCGCGAAACATGGCCAAGACCGATGCCGTTCGATGCGACCAACAGGGCCGTTGGCTTGGTCACCTTTGGACTTCTGTTCGCGCGCCTGCCCTGCCGATTGCGCTTGCCCGGTACGAGCGCGCGGACCCGGTCCCTGTAACCGTCAGACAATGTCGCGGCGAAGCTTCCGACATCGGCAGGCGACCCGACCTGTCTTTCGGCATCCTTCGAAACGAGAGAGCGTCTGAGCGTGTCATCGATCGCGTCGATGTCGCAGTACTGCGCAAGCGAACCGAAATGGGGGCTGAGCCGGTGCGGAAGGATCACTGTCTTCGCCATGGCCATTGCCGCAAACAAGGCCGCATCCGGAATGTCGCTGCTGTGGGCGGGCGGAAAACATACCAGCGCGTCCACAATATCGAGGAAGCGCTGTACCGACACGTCCCCGGATCGATAGATCGACCACGGCATCGCACGCTCGGGCGTACCGGTCACTTGGGCAGGCGGGTCGCCCAATAGGCATACCTCGAACGACCCGTCGGTCGGCAGCAGCTTTTCGAGATCGCCGGGGGCGTATGGCCATTCGTCCCTGTCCTGACCGCCGATCCAGCCGATGGTCGGCCGCGGATTGATGCGGTTGACCAACCGGCTCGTTCCGACCCGACGGGCGACAGGGGTCCAGTTCTCGCCTTCAATCGGCAGGGGAAGACTCGCCCGGATCGCAGCGTTCCGGATCCACGGGTTCGACGGCGCAATCGATACATTCGTGCCGAAGCACATCGAAGCCTGGGACAGGCATTCCAGATCGGACTGTCGGCAAAGGACCAGTACACGCCGGTCGGCGGCCACAACTGCGTGATCGCCGGGCATCCCTCTCGAATTCGGCGCCGGATGATCGAGAAGCAGGCGCGTATTGACCATCGTGCCCGGTTCGATGACGGCGGCCATGCCGGATCGAACGCAGTTCTGGATATCCGGCGCAATTCGCCGGCATGAAATTCCTGCCGAACGATGATAAAGGGCGGTCCGGTATCCGATTTCAAAATTCGCGTGAACCTCCTGCGCGATGCGCAGGCCGAAGTCGCCCCCGGTCGTCATGTCTCCGGCGATGACGATATCGTATTCGAGAAACTTCCGCGCCCCGAACGTCGATCGTTCCGATCCTTTTGATCGCTTCGGCTTGCGACCGGGCTTTCCATTTTCCACGATAATGTCGGGGTCGGATCGGGCCAAAACTGGCTGCGGCAAGTCGGTCTCGAAAGCAGACGCATCTGCCTTCGCAGAAATATCCGGCAGCCCTGTCGAGCCCACGCGCCGATCACTCTTCATTCTCTACCGTCCGCCAATCGACAGATAATGCGACTCTGGTGCAACATTGTTCACTGACCTTTCCGGTCGGGCTTCGGTTCTGTGCGATCAAACGGTACTGCTCAAGACCGGGCAAACTGGACATCTCCTCGCTTGATTGCAGGTGATGACGTCGAATCGGGACAGGACGAAATCATGGCCGATGCGGGTCTGCGCCAGCCTGCCGAGGCAACACGTTCAGGGCCCGGCAATCCCGCGAACCGGTCGGACCGATTGCCGATCCCGACGCTTTCCATGTTCCGGCGAACGTTCCGCCGCCTCCCCCCTGGAAAAGGGCGAAAGCGCCAGCAGGCAAACTGCTGGCGCTTTCTCGAAATCCGGTTTGCTGAACGGATCCGTTAGCGTCTTAGCAGTCCGGCGTGTTCGGGTTACCAACACCGCGGTTGTCGGGAGAACCGTTGGCATTGGGATTGCCCGAACGCTCGAAACCGCGATCTCCGTTGTTTTCACCGCGTTTCGCAAGCTGGATCATTCCATCCAGAGCCTGGTTCCCAAGTTCATTGTCCGGGTTCTGGGAAAGAAGTTCCTGCAAGCCTGTGGATCCCTTGGCCAACGCAGCTTCAAGGCTTGCTGCGTCAGTATCCGTGGTTTTTGCCGTTGCAACACCAGACAGCGATACGCCGGCTGCCGTGGCCAGTGCAACGAGTAGCTTTGTTCTCTTCATTTGGGATCTCCATGAGGTTTCATGTCCAAGTAGCGGCGTAGTCGACATGCGCTCGAAACCGAACGCACCGCGAAAATATCTTGGATCCGCGACGCGAGTAGACAAGAATCGACGTGGCGGTTCTTGTGTTTGTTTTGTGATACGGGAGAGACTATACGCATGCAGGCAAGACTGCGCGGCGTCGATGCTGTTCGCAGGTAAACGCTATCCGTTGGTAAATGGACCTAACCGTTGGTATATGGACCTATCCGTTGGTAAATGGACACAAGGCTTGCCCGCCGCACAGGCCTACTAGTTAATTGCACCGGATGCCGCCCACGCACTTCACATGCCCTCGCATATATTTACGCGGCTGGGCCATTGGCACGAGTCGATAGAGGGGAACCTGGAATCTGCGCGCGTTGCCGGAGATGCGACCTTCGATGGTCACCATGCGTCCGACTACATGGTCTATGCGCATCTTCAGTTGGCGCAGGACGAGGCCGCGCGCAACGCTATGGAGGCGTCTCTCGGTATGAAGCCGATCGATAATTTCGGGGCTGCCTATGCCTACGCGGCAATGCCCGCACGTCTGGCGCTTGAGCGCGAGGACTGGTCGGCAGCGGCGCAACTCACCCTCACGCCGGACCCCGATCTCTATCCCTGGGAGAAGTATCCTCATGCTGAATCGGTCAACGCGTTCGCACGCGGCATCGGTGCCGCATTGTCCGGTGACGCCGCAGCGGCACGCGAGCAGGTGGCTTGATCGACAACGCTTCGCGACGCAGCGGAAGCGGCAAAGTTGACCTACTGGGTCGAACAGATCGACATTCAGGCGGCGCTGGTCGCCGCGCTCGCCTTGTGCGTCGAGGGTGATTCTGTTGGCTGCATCGATCAGCTGAGGCAGGCCTCCATTCGCGAAGACGCAATATTCGAATGCGCCATCTCGCGTCGCGGTAGAGTTTCAAGGTGAAGACGTGCACCGCGCCGCGACACCCCGCGCTTTTACTGCATGCGGGGCGACCTGAGCCCCTGAACCTCTTGCAGATTGGAGTAGTCTGCCCGATCCGCAGCGCCGTTTGTCCCGCTACCCAGATGCCTTCGCCATATCGGCAGTCGGGACAACATTGGGTTTGACTCAAGACGGGCCTCTGCCATTACCTCTCATTAGCAGCAATCGACTACTCCTCGTCGGAATAAAGAGGGTGCATTAAGGAAAATGACCGGCCCCCATCGAGTGGTCCGGTTGGAATGTTAGTTCAGCGACGTCATTGTAGTCATCGGTTGGTTGGCCGGCCGAGCGCCCGGCAACGAGGCTGGCGAGGCCGGCCACGAGATGACCTCGGGTGCCGGCGGCCGGTATCCGAGTGAAGAGTGTGGCCGGATGGCATTGTAGTGACGCCGCCAGGCTTCGATCACGATCCTGGCCTCCTTCAGACTGTAGAAGATCTCACCGTTGAGGAGCTCGTCGCGCAGCTTGCCGTTGAAGCTTTCGCAATAGCCATTTTTCCAGGGGCTTCCGGGTTCGATGTAGGCGGTCCTGGCGCCAACAGTGGCAATCCAGTCTCGCAGCGCAACAGCAACGAACTCCGGACCGTTGTCGGAGCGGATATGGGCCGGGATGCCGCGCAGGATAAACAGGTCGCAGAGCGCATCGATGACGTCTGTAGCCCTGAGGTTCCTGGCTACCCGGATGGCGAGGGCTTCGCGTGTGAACTCATCGATGATGCACAGCATCCGGAACCCCCTTCCGTCGTGGGTGCACTCCGCGACAAAGTCATAGGACCAGACATGATTGGGTCGCTCGGGCCGAAGACGGATACACGATCCGTCGTTGAGCCAGAGACGGCCGCGTTTCGGCTGTCTTGTCGGAACCTTCAGCCCCTCACGCCGCCAGATCCGCTCGACCCGCTTCCTGTTCACTGTCCAGCCAGCTGTTCGCAACAGTGCCGCAATCCGGCGGTAGCCGTAGCGGCCATACTGGCGGGCCAGTGCGACGATGTCGGCGGTCAGGGCCGCTTCGTCTTCGGGCGTCCTCGGTATCTTGCGCTGCGTGGACCGGTGCTGGCCCAGAGCCTGGCATGCACGTCTTTCCGGCACGCCAAGTTCGGCCCTCACATGGTCCACGCAGGCGCGGCGGCGTGCGGGGCTTAGAAGTTTTCCCTGGCGGCCTCTTGCAGGATCAGCTTGTCCAGCGTCAGGTCGGAAACCGCCCTGCGCAGCCGGGAGTTCTCGGTCTCGAGCGCCTTCAGCCGCTTCACCTGGTCGCTCTTAAGGCCGCCGTACTCGTTCCGCCACCGATAGTACGTAACCTCCGTCACGCCGATCGTCCGGATCGCCTCGCTGACCGGCCGGCCTTACCCCGTCAGCACAACGACCTGGCGCAGCTTCGTGACGATCTCTTCAGCCGTATGTCTCTTCCTTGCCATTGCAGTCCTCCTCCATGGCCAAACCATACTTCAGGGAGGACCACTTCAAAGGGGGCAGGACAATTTTTTCAACGCAAATTACTGCGCAATGCCGTCACGCGTGCTCGTCGTTAAGAACAGGACGGAGGGCGACAATGTCGGGTCACCTTCAGCTGCGAATTCCAACGGCACAGGGCGTCAGGAAGGCCTGCCGATCGGCAAGCCCTCCAGATGCGACATGCAACGCCGTCCTAATCTTCGACGATATCTTCCTTCCAGAGATCCGGCCGCTCGCGGATGAACTTCTCGACCAGCGCGATGCACTCAAGATCGTCGAGCACGACGACCTCGACGCCGGCGCGTTCGAGAAATTCGACATTGCCCGGAAAGTTCTGGGTCTCGCCGATGACCAGGCGCGGCACCGAGAACTGGGTGATCGCGCCGGCGCACATCATGCACGGGCTCAAGGTCGTATAGAGCGTGAGGCCCTTATAGTTCCGGCGGCGTCCCAGCCGGCGCAGACAATCCATTTCGCCATGTGCGATCGGATCGCCTTCCTGGACGCGCCTGTTGCGCCCGGACGAAAGCAGTTTGTCGCGCTCGGCGACGACCGAACCGACCGGTACGCCGCCTTCGTCATAACCCTTGCGCGCTTCGACCAGTGCCGCCTTCATCATGACGCGGTCGGTCTCGGTCGCATTGCCCTTTGGCATAACAGTTACCTTTCAATGTCTACGTTTGAATCGGATTGCCGGCCTATCGTTCCTGCCAGGGGCCGAACGATACCGGATATATTTCGTCGATCGGCGCGCCCCGATAATGATAGTCGGGGAAATGCCGCCACGCCTTGTCGCTCGCCGCGCGAATATCCGCGAGGAGCTTGGCTTCATCCCATGCGACGACGCGCCCGCCATTGACCACGGTCTTGCCGTTGACGATCACGGTATCGACGAGATCGCCGTCGCCGCAATGCACGAACGCCTTAATCGGATCGAGGAATGGCCCGATGCGCAGGCGCTGCAGGTTGGCGATCACGATATCGGCCTTCGCACCCGCGGCAAGGCGGCCGAGATCGTCCCGCTGCAGCGCCTTGGCGCCGCCGAGCGTGGCTGCATTGAACACGTCGCGGGTCTTGGCGGTGTCGAAGCGGCGGTCGTTAACCTTGCTCAGCATCGACACGAGTTTCAGCTCGGCCACGATGTCCTGCGGATAGGAATCGGTGCCGATCGTCATGTTGACGCCGTTGTTCAGGTAACGTTGGAACGATTCCATTGTAACCCCGCGACGTGCGAAAACGGCTGGCGAATGAGCGACGCTGGCGCCGGTCTCGCCCAGCAGTTTCAGATCGTCGTCAGGGGCATAGCCGGTGGTGCTGTGGCCGCCGATGTAAATGACGTGGCCGAGGATCACCTCGGGCCCGAGGAAGCCCATATCGTAAAGATACCGGATCGGCGTTTTGCCGGTCTCCCGCACGGTCTGGTGGAATTCCATCAGCGTTTCCGCGAGGTGGGTCGTGATCCCACAGCCGAGTTGCTTGGCCGCCTCTTTGGTGCGTTTCAGCATGGCTGGCGTCGAGGTCCAGAACTCGAACGGCACCAGGATGCCTTTGAACAGGCCGCCGTTCTTGCCGTCATTGTCCTGGATGAAACGAACGGCACGCTCGATCCCCTCGAGCCCGGCTTTTTCGTCCCATACGGTATGATAGTGACCGTCGGCGTCGAAATGATGACTGGCACCGGCAAATCCGGGCGAGGAATAGAAGCGTAGGCCCAACTCGCCGGCGAGGTCGACCATGCGGCCGGGATTGTCGCCAAACTCCCCGCCGAGCTCCACGACCGTCGTCGATCCATAGCGCAGCATCGAGGCCAAACTGAAGCGCGTATTGGCGTCCATATCGCTGAATTGGTTCATTGACGCGCCGCCCTGTCCGCGCGTGGGGACGTAATTCATAAAGCCGGAACGGAACACGTCCCAGCGCCCCTCATCGAGGATCATGCGGTCGCCGGCCATCGCGCCGGCATGGGCATGCGTGTTGATTAGGCCGGGCATCACCAGATTCTGCGATGCGTCGATCTCGGCATCGACGGGGCCGTCGTAGCTCTTGCCAACATGCACGATGCTGTCGCCCCGATAGACAACGACGCCATCCTTCAGGATGCGATGTTCTTTCCCGTCATACGCAACGATCCATCCGCCGCGAATCTTTGTCGTGGATCCGCCGCCACCAGCTTTGGTCAGATTCATGATTTTCTCCCGCTCGACCGTTTCCTCGTGCCGCGATTATTAGACGAAGTCATTGTCATCCCGACTTCGCTGTTTACGATCGCGCCATCCCGCGCCGGTACATCCGGTGTATTGCGGCCCGCCGGGGATTGCGCATAATCGTCGGCGAGCAAGGTTGGCTCCGATCCGGAGACGAAGCAACAGATGACGACAACAGCGATGCGCGCTGACATCGTTTTTCGCGGCGCGCGTCTGATCGACGGTACCGGCGGCCCGTCGCAATCGGGCGACCTTGCCGTGGTCGATGAACGCATCGTGGCCATCGGCGATCTGCGCGGCTGGCAAGCGTCTCTCGAAATCGACGGTCGCGGTCGCGCGCTGGCGCCGGGTTTCATCGATTCGCACACGCACGACGATCGCGCGCTGTTGTCGGCGCCGCTGATGAAGCCGAAGGTCAGCCAGGGCGTGACGACTGTCGTCGTCGGTAATTGCGGCCTCAGCGTTGCGCCCTTGCGCGGCAAGCCACCCAATCTTGCCGAGTTCGGTGTATTCGGCGAAGGCGACGATCACTGGTTTGCGGATTTCGGCGACTATATTCGCGCGCTGAAGAAGGACCCGCCTGCAACCAACGCGGCGTGCCTCGTCGGCCATTCGACCTTGCGTGCCTCGGCCATGGAATCGCTCGACCGCCCGGCCAATGACAGCGAGATTGCGGCAATGCGGGAAGAGCTCGGCCGCGCGCTCGAAGCTGGCGCCATGGGCCTCAGCACCTGCATGGCGGACGATGCCGCACGCGAGGCACCCACGGCGGAGATTGAAGCAATCGGCGAGGTGCTCGCGGCCCATCGCGCCTTCTACTGTACGCATCTGCGCAACGAGGCGAACACCGTCATCGAGGCCCTTGAGGAAGCGTTCGTGATCGGCCAGTCCTGTCATGCCCCGGTGCAGGTCGCACATCATAAATGTGCCGGCATGCAGAATTTCGGCCGCAGCCGCGAGACACTCGCGCTACTCGACCGGGCGCGTCTGAAACAGGATGTCGCGATCGACGCTTATCCGTATGCGGCCGCCGCGACCGTTCTGCACCCGGACTATATCCACGATGCGACCCGCACGATCGTTGCCTGGTCGGGCGCCGTTCCCGCCGCAGCGGGACGCGATCTCGCCGAGCTTGCCGCAGAATGGAAATGCAGCCTCGACGAGGCCAGTGACCGGCTTCAGCCGGCCAGCGCCATCTATTTTATGATGGACGAGGCGGATGTTCGGCGCATCCTCTCCGATCCCCATACCATGATCGGGTCAGACGGATTGCAGCACGATCCCCATCCGCATCCGCGTCTGTGGGGCGCGTTTGCGCGCGTCCTCGGTCACTATACCCGCGATGTCGGCCTGTTCACGCTGGAAGAGGCCGTGCGACGCATGACCGGCCTGCCCGCAAGCCGATTCGGCTTCGTCGATCGCGGCCATTTGCGGCCGGGCGCCTTCGCCGATCTCGTGATGTTCGACCCTGACCGGATTCTTGACAAATCGACCTTCGAGAAGCCGGTGCAAGCCTGCGCCGGAATCGACCTTGTCGTCGTCAACGGCCAGATCGTGTTTCGCGACGGCAATCATACGGGAACGCGGCCGGGCATGGTGCTGACCGGCGCTGCGGCCGCATGATGACCATCGCAACCAGACGACCGATATTGCTGGCAGCATTGCCGGCGACGTCTCGGTTGTCGCTGCGCATCGGCGCAGCGCATTGTTGTTTGTGAAGAACCCGGAAGAACGAACGGCACACGCCGTCCGAATTGTTCCGCTAGGGAGGATTACGATGAGTACGATTTTGCGGAAGGCTCTGCCCCGCGTCTTCGCGACCGCCGCGTTGGTCGCGCTGCTCGGGATGTCGAACACGGCCGGTGCCGAAACGACGTTGCGCATGGCTGTAGTCAACGACCTGAAGATCCTCGATCCGATTACCAATACCGGTTACGAATCGCGCAACCATGGCTACATGATCTACGACACGCTGTTCGCCATGGACGAGAATTTCGAACCGCAGCCGCAGATGGTCGATACCTGGACCGTCAGCGACGACAATCTCGTTTACACCTTTACGCTTCGCGACGGCCTGATGTGGCATGACGGCACCCCCGTCACGTCCGAGGATTGCATCGCGTCGATCAAGCGCTGGGGTGCGCGCGACAGCATGGGCCAGAAGCTCATGGACTTCACCGCCGAGATGGCGGCGGTCGACGACAAGACCTTCACGATAACGCTGAAGGAGCCGTACGGTCTGGTTCTCCAGTCGCTCGGCAAGATCAGCTCGAACGTGCCCTTCATGATGCCCAAGGCCGTCGCCGACACCGATCCGAACACCGCCATCACCAGCACGATCGGCTCCGGTCCGTTCAAGTTCGTCGATGCCGAATGGGTGCCGGGCAGCCTCGTCGTCTATGTGAAGAACGAGGACTATATCCCGCGCGACGAGCCGCCCAGCCAGGCGGCTGGCGGCAAGGTGGTCCATCTCGATCGCGTGGAATGGCATTACATTCCGGATCCCGCGACGTCGGTGAATGCGCTCATCGCGGGTGAAATCGACTACATTCCGGAGCCGGCGTTCGATCTGCTGCCACAACTCCAGTCGGCCGACGACGTCACGGTCGAGATCGTCGATCCGGTTGGCAATCAGGGAATGATCCGCATCAACCATCTGGCGGCCCCCTTCGACAATGTTCTCGTGCGCAGGGCCGCTTACGAGGCGATCCAGCTCAAGGACTATCTGCAGGCGGCAATCGGCGATGAACAATATTACGTCGAGTGCACGGCGCTCTTTATGTGCGGCGGCCCGTACGAAACGGACGTCGGCGGCGAGGGGTTGCTGGAGGCCGATCCGGAAGCGGCGCGCGCGCTGCTCGCGGAAGCCGGTTATGACGGCACGCCGATCGTCATCATGCAGCCGACCGACGAACCGGTCATCGCGGCAGCCAGCCTGATCACGGCCCAATTCCTGCGCGAAGCGGGATTTGAGGTCGATGTGCAGGCGATGGACTGGAGCACGATGGCCTCCCGCCGGCAGATGAAAGAGTCCGTCGCGGATGGCGGCTGGAACATCTTCCACACCTGGTGGGCGGGTCCGGACATGCTGGATCCGGTCGTTAATCTGGGCGTGAATGCCGGCTGCGAGGAACGCGGTTGGTTCGGCTGGCCCTGCAACGAGGAGATCGAAGCGTTGCGCGACCAGTTCGTGCGCGAAGCGGATCCGGCCAAGCAGAAAGAGCTCGCCGCGGAGATCCAGAGACTGGCTTACGAGGACGTGGCCTATCTGCCATACGGCCAGTGGTTCCTGCCGATCGCGCATCGCAACACCATCACGGGCATCATCCCTTCGAGCGTGCCCTACTTCATGTGGAACGTAGAGAAGCAGTAAGCTGACGGAACCATCGTATCCGGCGGGGCGAGCCATCGCAGGTTCGCCTCGTCGGATGCGGTTTTTTGTCGGCTGACGCTGTTCGCTCAGGGATTCGCAGGCCCATCGCCTGAAGGCAGCGTCGCTTTCGCGCTGTTGTTCCGCATCCGAGGTCACCGAAAGGTACCAGGCCGCCCGTGCTCAACTTTATCGTCAGACGCATATTGACCAGCATTCCCGTGCTTGCGGTGGTGGTTGTATTCGTGTTCCTGCTGCTTCATCTGAGCCCCGGTGATCCCGCGGCTATGCTTGCCGGTCCTTATGCCAAGGCAGCCGATATCGAAAAGATACGTGAACAGCTCGGTTTCAATGCGCCGCTGATCGAGCAATTCTTCAACTGGGTCATGCAGATCCTGCGTGGCGATCTCGGTGTTTCGATCTTCAGCCAGAAGCCTGTCACATTGCTGATCGGCCAGCGCGTCGAGCCGACGCTGGCACTTGCTACCGTCACCATGGTCATCACGATCCCGGTGGCCGTGTCGATCGGCGTGCTTGCCGCCTGGAAGGCGGGGAGCTGGATCGACCGTGGCGTCATGGCGTTCGCCGTCGTCGGGTTTTCGGTGCCGGTGTTCATCTTCGCCTATCTGCTTATCTACGGCTTCTCGCTCGGCCTCGATCTCTTCCCGGTCCAGGGCTATAAGAAGATTTCCGACGGGTTCGGTCCGTTTATCTATCACCTCGTGCTGCCAAGCATCACGCTCAGCGTCATTTTTATTGCGCTGATTGCGCGCATCACGCGGGCGAGCATGCTGGAAATCCTCAACGAGGATTACATCCGCACCGCCTACGCGAAGGGGCTGCACGAGCGGAAGATCCTGCTGCATCACGCGCTCAAGAATGCCGGTGTTCCGATCGTTACGGTGATCGGCTTCGGCATCGTGCTGCTGATCGGTGGCGTCGTCGTGACGGAGAGCGTTTTCAATATTCCCGGTCTCGGCCGGCTCGTGGTCGACGCGGTGATGAAACGCGACTACCCGGTCATCCAGGGCGTGATCCTGCTGTTCGCCGCGGTCAATGTTTTCATCAACCTTGTGATCGATATCATCTACACGGCGATCGACCCGAGGATACGCTATTGATCGAAATCTCCGGCTCCGAAAGCTCGATGCCGGCGGGCGACGCCCGCCGCAACAACGCCTGGGTGCAGCTCCGGCGCAATCCCGCGGCCATGGCCGGCGCGATCATTCTCGTCATCATGGCGGTGACAGCCTTGTTCGCGCCCTATCTGGCGACGGACCCCACGAATATGAGCCCGGTCGACCGGCTGCAACCGCCTTCGGCCCAATGGTGGTTCGGCACGGATATGTACGGGCGCGACATCTATAGCCGCACGCTGCACGGGTCGCGCATCTCGCTCGCCGTTGGCGCATCGGTCGCCATCCTGAGCATCGCGATCGGCCTGGCGATCGGCCTGATTGCCGGTTACATCCGCGTGCTCGATGCCATCATCCTGCGTTTCATGGACGGGCTGATGGCGATCCCGGACATCCTGCTCGCGATCGCGCTGATCGCGCTGACCGGGGCGAGCCTCACGACAATCATTATCGCGATCACGATCCCGGAGATTCCGCGCGTGGTCCGACTTGTGCGCGGCGTCGTGCTGTCGGTGCGCGAGGAGCCCTATGTCGAGGCCGCGATCTCGGTCGGCACGAGATTGCCGCTGATCCTCATTCGCCATGTCCTGCCCAACACCATCGCGCCGCTGATCGTGCTGGCTACCTATAACTGCGCATCCGCCATCATCATCGAGGCGATCCTCAGCTTTCTCGGCGCGGGCGTACCGCCCGAGATTCCAAGCTGGGGCAACGTGATGGCGGAAGGGCGGATTTACTTCCAGCGCGCCCCCTGGATCATACTTTTTCCGGGCCTCTATCTGGCCCTCACCGTGCTCGCCGTGAACATTCTCGGCGATGGTCTGCGGGATACGCTCGATCCGCGTATCGCCAAACGGATGTGAGGGCAGGGTTGTGGCATTGACACAAGAAGCAGCGACCCAGCCGGTCGTCGAGGTGCGCGGCCTCACCGTGCAGCTGCCGAAAGGCGGCGATCGGGTGAACGCGATCGAAGACATCAATTTCTCGATTGCGCCGCGCGAAACCCTTTGCGTCGTGGGCGAATCCGGCTCCGGCAAATCCGTGACGGCGCAGGCAATCATGGGGCTGTTGCCAAAGAAGCAGCTCGTGGTAACGGCTGGCGAGATCCTTCTTCTCGGTGAGAATCTTCTGACTGCATTGCCCGAGCGGCTGCGCGCGCTGCGCGGCAGCCGGATGGGCATGATCTTCCAGGAGCCGATGACGGCGCTCAACCCTGTGCTGACCGTCGGCCGGCAGGTGGAAGAGGTATTTGCAACGCACTCGACCTTGTCGCCAACGGACCGCGCGCGCCGCGTCGTCGATCTGCTCGGTTCGGTCAAGCTCGCAGACCCGGAACGGCTGGTTCATGTCTACCCCCATCAGCTTTCGGGCGGACAGCGGCAGCGGGTGATGATCGCGATGGCGCTCGCGATGGAGCCGGCCTTGCTGATCGCTGACGAGCCGACGACGGCGCTCGATGTCACGACGCAAGCGCGGATCCTCGAGCTCATCAACGAGATCAAGATTTCGCACAATATCGGCGTCCTGTTCATCACCCATGATTTCGGCGTGGTGGCGGAAATCGCCGACCGGGTCGCCGTCATGCAGAAAGGCCGCATCGTCGAAGCCGGTAATGCTGCCTCGGTTCTTGGTACGCCGACCCATCCTTACACGCGGATGCTGATTTCGTCGGTGCCGAGCATGATTCCGCCCGACAAGAGGACCAATGATGCGGGCGCTGTGGTGCTGCGGACGCGGGATCTTGAGATGACCTATCGCGGCGGCGGTTTCTTCCAGCGCAGCCGCGAGGTCCATGCGGTCAAGAAGGTGAGCTTCAGCGTCCAGCGCGGCCGGACGCTCGGCATCGTGGGCGAGTCCGGATCCGGCAAATCGACGGTGGCGCGCTGCATCGTGCGGCTTATCAATCCGACCGGCGGCGACATTTTTATCGACGATGTCGAAATCGCCAAGCTGTCGCCGCGCCGGCTGCACGATTATCGCCGGCGTATCCAGATCATCTTCCAGGACCCGTATCGATCGCTCAATCCACGCCGCCGCATCGGTCAGTCGATCGTCGAGGGTCCGCTGAATTATGGCATTTCTCACGACGAAGCCTGGCGGCGGGCGAAGGATCTGCTCGAGTTGGTCGGACTCGATCCCGCTGTGGTGGATCGATATCCCCACCAATTTTCGGGTGGGCAGCGCCAGCGGGTCTGCATTGCCCGCGCGCTCGCGATGGAGCCCGAACTGCTGGTCGCCGACGAGGCCGTGTCGTCGCTCGACGTGTCGGTGCAGGCGCAGGTGCTCGACCTGCTCGACGATATCCGGCTTCGTTTCAATCTCGCCTTGCTTTTCATCACGCACGATCTGCGCGTCGCAGCGCAGGTCTGCGACGACATCGCCGTCATGCATCAGGGCGAGATCGTCGAGACGGGCCCGACCGCCGACGTCTTCGGAAATCCGCAGGAAGCCTATACTCAGGCGCTGCTCGCGGCAGCGCCTGGCAAGGAATGGCGCTTCGGCGAAGGTGCCATCACACGCAGACCCTAGTTAGCGCTGGTGTGAAGGCAGGCGTCAGCGCGCCTAGTCGGGAAACGTCTCCATGCGACGCCGGAAAATCTCGAACCCGGCCTGCCGATAGACGGCTTCGGCGTCGGGGTGATCGTTGGTGTCGGTGTGCAGCCAGATTCGGCGCGGTCCGTTTACCCAGACATCGCGCAGCGCATGATCGAGCAGCCACGGCCCCAGTCTGCGACCCTGCGCGTCAGGCACGAGGCCAAAATTGGTGAGCTCGGTCTCCGGTTTTCCGACGCCGTCGAACTCGCACAAACCGACAGGGGCGCCGTTCAGCCGCAGCACATAGATATGCGTCGTCGGATCGCGCAGGAATGCATCGAGCGCGGCCTTCGTCATGCGCAGCCGGTCGTCCCACTGCACCGCGTCGCCGACGGCACGATAGAGGGCGAGGTAGGAATCCGCATCGAGCGGCTCGCGCGCGATCGCGGCGCCGGTGAGGGGCGGCGGAAGTGCCGGTCCCGCGGGCGGAGCCGTCATCTCCAGATAGGTAACGAGCAGGTCGACCATCTCTACCGTCGGGTATTGCGGATGCCAGCACAAAGACATCGCCGGTGCGAACTAAGAGTGCAGCGCGCGATCCGGTCCGTTGCTTTTTGCAGGTTCGCCGGCTGTGCGCATCATGATTGCCGCCTGCTCGATCGCGACGCGCATGCTGACGGCGCTTGCCTTGCCGGTGCCGGCGATATCGAAGGCCGTGCCGTGATCGACGCTGGTGCGCACGAAGGGCAGGCCGACGGTCACGTTCACGCCATGCTCGATACCGAGATACTTGACCGGTATTAGCCCCTGATCGTGATATTGCGCGACCACGATATCGAACTTGCCCTGGCGCGCCTGCATAAAGACGGTGTCGCCCGGCCAGGGACCGCTGGCGTCGATCCCTTCGGCGCGGGCTTTCTCGATGGCAGGGCGGATGATGTCGAGATCCTCGCGACCGAACAGTCCGTTCTCGCCGGCATGCGGGTTGAGCCCCGCGACCGCGACGCGCGGTGCCGCGACGCCGAGCTGGCGGGCCGCACGATCGGCCAGCCGCATCGCGATCATTTCCTTTTCGATCGTCAGGCTGCGGATCGCCTCGGCAAGCGACAAATGGATCGTCACCAGCAGCACGCGCAGTTCGTCGTTGAACAGCATCATCGCGTGGTGGGGCGCACGGGTCAGATCGGCCAGCATTTCGGTGTGACCCGGATAGGGCACGCCCGCCTTCTTGAGTGCTTCCTTGTGAATGGGCGCGGTGGCGATCGCGCCGATCTTGCCGTCGAGTGCGAGTGCGATCCCCTTGCGGATATAGTCGTACGCGGCCTGGCCGGCGACAGCCTGGATCTTTCCGAACGGCAGATCGGCCGGCAGAGATGAGCCCGCGATCAGGTCGATCGTGCCGGGTGTGAAGCTTGCTGCCGCCGGATCCTCGATGACATTGAGGCGCAGATTGGCGCCCACGATACCGATTGCGCGCGCAAGGATCGCCGGATCGCCGATCACCAGCGCGCGCGCGTCGGCGCGCGGTTCGGTGAAGCTGCCGGCGACGATCTCGGGACCGATGCCGGCCGGATCGCCCATCGTCACCGCGATCGGAAGACGGTCAGCCATGATGGAATCTGTCGCGGGGTTTCGCATGCATCGGTTGGTGCTCAGATATACTCGAAGAAGCGCATGAGCTCGACATCGCTGACCAGACCCCTGAAGTCGCGCTCCTGCGCGGCGCGGGACTCGGCGAAGAAATCGACGAACCCGTCGCCGAACAATTCGCGCGCGATTTTCGAATTGCCGAACCGGTCGATCGCCTCGACGAAGGAGGCCGGGAATTTGAGCGGCTCGGGGATTTCCTGCATGTAGACATTCCCGACCATCGGAACGCTCGGTTCGCGCTTGTTTTCGATGCCCCACAGGCCGGCGCCGAGCAGACAGGCCATCGACAGATAGGGGTTCGCATCGGCGCCCGGGGTGCGGCATTCGACGCGCTGCGACATCGGCGCGCCGGGAATGACGCGCAGGGCACAGGTCCGGTTCTCAAAACCCCAGGTGGCGGCGATCGGCGAGAAGATACCGGGCAGATAGCGCTTGAACGAATTGATATTGGGCCCGAGCAGCAGCAGCAATTCCGGCATCAAAGCCTGCATGCCGCCAAGGAAGTATCGCATCGTCTGGCTCATGCCGCGCTCGCCGGCCGGATCGTGGAAGACCGGCTTCCCCTCGCGATCGCGCAGCGAGATATGCACATGACCGCTCTGCCCGTCGGCATTGTTCGACCAGCGCGCCATGAAAGTGACCAGCATGCCCTGGCGCTGCGCATAGGCCTTGGCGAAGGTCTTGAAGATGACCGCCTTGTCGGGCGCGCTGACGCCTTCGTCATAGCGCAGCGCCGCTTCCATGAAGCCAGGGCCCATCTCCTCGTGGACGGATTCGACCGGCAGGTTCATTGCCGTGCACATATCCATCAGCCCGTTATGGAACTCCGAACGGACTTCCTGGCGCAGCAGCACCTCGTAGGATTTATGCGGTGAGCTGATCTGCAAATTGCGATAGCCCTTGTCGAAGGCCGAGCGCGCGGTCTCCTCGAACAAGGTGAATTCCAGCTCGCAGGAATGAAATGGCCTGAACCCCATCGTCGCGGCGCGTTCGGCGACGCGCTGATAAACCGCGCGCGGGCAATAACGCTGCGTGTCGCCCTCGAACTGGCCGAGGAAGAACAGATTGCGATGCGGCGATTCCCATGGAATCTCGCGACAGGTCTCGGGCAGAACCCGCACCGTGGCATCGTGATAGGCGCTGGCCGGGTCGCTGAGGCCGCTGACGTCGAGGATCACGTCGGTCGGATCCAGCGCATAGATGACGGCCGGCAATCCGAAACCCTTGTCGAGCGCCGAGAAGAATTTCTCCCGCGACACATATTTTCCGCGCAGGAATCCCTGCAAATCGGGAACGCCGAGCGTCACATGTTGCGCATCGCGCTCTTCGACCAAATTTTTTGCATCGGCGGCGGTGCGAACGTCGGATGGAATCACGATGGCATCCCCTTGCGCCGATGCGGCAATTGATTCGCCGCTTGTTTCTGTCGCCGCACATGACCGGACTTGATGGCTGCTCGAGCCCGCAGCGGTATCGCCGGTTCGGCTGGCGGCTCCAGATTGCTCCAGTCGATGTAACCCGGCAGCTTGGCATGCGTGATCGTGTTCGACATCAGGATCAGCGCATCGCGTTGGCCGACCGAAAGGTAGGCGTGATCGAGCGCACTGTCGAACTGGATGCTGTCGCCGGCGGCGAGTTGCTTCGGTTCCTGACCGCGGATCAGGAACTCGACTGCGCCGTCCAGCACATAGAAGAACTCTTCGCCGGGATGCGAGTGATAGGGGCCGAACTCATCCAGGGTCCTGCATTTGACCCGGACTTTCCAGAAGATGTTGCGCTGGGCCGGCAGGTCATTGTGCAGGACTTCGAAATCGAGCTCGGGCAGTTTGTGATTGTAGGCGCCGCCGCTCCGGCTGATCGAAAAGGCGCCGGACGCAGCGCTGCCTTCGTTGAGCAGGATCGAGACCGGCATCGAAAAACCGCCGGCAAGCCGAATGACATTGTCGAGATTGAGCCCGGTCTGACCGTTTTCGAGCTTCGAGAGGGTCGATACCGAAATCCCGCAAAGCTCGCTTAACCGCGCCAGCGTCATGCCGCGCTGGTTGCGCAGCTGGCGCACCCGTTCGCCCAGAGTCGACGATTTTCGTCGCTTTCCGGCCATTTGCTCGCAATCTTTCCCGTCCGGGCCCGCCCTCAGCAGGCGGAGATTTTCGAAATCGAAAATGATAATTGTGCTGCTGGGCAATTCGAGTCAATAATTCTGCGTAGAAGCCGCGCGGCACCGGATCGCCCGAGTTGGCGACGGTAGCTCCCATGAGCAGGCCGACAACGGACGACAAGGGAACCCAAGGGGAGACAGCAATGACAAAATCTTCAAAATCATCCGGCAACCGCAAGTCGATGTCCGGTGGCGTTTCACGCCGCACGGTACTGAAGACCGGTGCGGCGACGGCCGTCGCGCTCGCGGCGCCCCATATCCGCAACGCGGAAGCGGCCACCGTCAATGTCCGCATGCTGATGTGGCAGGACTACAATATCGAAGAGACCGTCGCCGAGTTCGAAAGCCAGTACGATGCACGCGTGTCGCCGGCATTCTTCGATGGGAACTCTGAAGCGTTCAACAAGATGAAGGCGGGCGGTACCGCCGACTTCGATCTCGTGCAGGCGGACGGTTTCTGGCCGCGGCTCTATTATCGCGACGGGCTGATCCAGCCGATGCGCGACGATCTGCTGCCGAATCTGGCGAATCTGTTCCCGGACTTTGCACCCGGCGCCTATGACCTGCTGCACGACAAGCCGGGCGGAACCCGCATCGGTGCCAATAACTGCTGGGGCAGCTACGGCATCACGATGAACCTCAACCATATCGAGGAAGCCGATCGCGACAGCCTCGAGATCATGTTCGACGAGAAATATGGCGGGCATCTTGCGACCGGTGCGCGGTTCGAAGAGAACATCGCGATGGCCGGCATTCTGGCGGCGACCCATATGGGCACCAAGGACGGGCCACGGCCGGACGGCGAAGCCTTCAATCCGTACAAGCTGACGGATGAGGAACTCGAAACGACGAAGCAGTTGCTGATCAAGCAGAAGGGCCTGCTGGTCACCCGCTATCAGGATTATGACTCGCTGCAGAAGCTGATGCGGCCGGGCCTCGTCTGGGCGTCGCCCGAATTCTCAGAGATCTATCGTCGCCTGACCAGGGCCTACCAGGCCGGCGAGATCGATTTCCAGGTTGCGCATATGCTGCAGCCCAAGGAAGGCGGGCTGGGCTGGATCGATAGCTGGCAGTTGAGCTCCGGCACGACCGACAGCGAAGCGATCGAGGTCTGCCATCACTGGGTGAACCACTTCATCAGCAAGGAAAGCATGCACCGCGTCGCACAGAAGGGCGTCGCCCCCTGCTACGATGTGCGCGACATGCTGCCGCCGGAAGAAGTGGACCTCCTGTTGCTCAACCGCACGGTCGAGTTGCGCGGTCTGCACATGTTCGATCAGCCGTCGTCGCCCGAGAAGTGGGAACGCGTCTGGTCCGAAGTCGAGGCCGCCTGATCGAGGTCGAACGGGGCCCGGTTCGCTCAGGCGGACCGGGCCTTTTTCTGCGAGACCTTAGGAAGGCGCTGGCACGCTAATGTCCGAACTCGTCCTCGAACTTCAGAACGTCACCAAGCGCTTCGGAACGGTTACCGCGGTCGATCGCATCTCGCTGGCCGTCACGCGCCGCGAGTTCTTCGCGCTGCTCGGGCCAAGCGGTTCGGGCAAGACGACGATGCTTCGGATCATCGCCGGGCTCGAGGTTCCCGATGAAGGCAAGGTGCTCATCAACGGCCGGGACGTGACCGCGCTGCCGCCTTATGCGCGGGGCGTCGGCATGGTCTTTCAGAATTTCCTGTTGTTTCCGCACAAGACCGTCGCGGAGAATGTGATCTTTCCGCTGCGCATGCAGGGTGCCAGCAAGGCCGACCAAGCAGAGCGGCTGAAATGGGCGCTCGAACTGTTGCGTCTCGACGGGCTGGGCGACCGTTATCCCCATCAGCTTTCCGGCGGCCAGCAGCAGCGCGTGGCGCTCGCGCGCGGGCTCATCTCTCGCCCGGCGCTACTGTTGCTGGACGAGCCGCTCGCCAATCTGGATCGCGAGCTGCGCAAGGAGATGGAGGTCGAGGTTCGCCGCTATCAGGTGGAGCTCGGCATTCCGTTCATCTACGTGACGCATAACCAGGAAGAAGCACTCACCATGAGCGACCGGATCGCGGTGATGAACCACGGACGGTTCGAGCAGGTGGCGCCGAAGCTTGAGGTCTATACCCATCCCGAGACGCGGTTCGTCGCCGGGTTTGTGGGCCATTCCAACCGGATGAGCGGTCCGCTCGTCAGCGCGGGCGGCAACGCGCACGTGTCGTGGAACGGCACGCCGATCCAGGTGCGGCGCCCTGACGGCGTTGCCGACGGCGCCGAGGTCGATTGTTTCGTAAAATGCGAGAAGATGCATCTTGCGCGCCCCGGCGAAGCGGGGCCAGCGGAGGCCCATAACCGTATTGCCGGCATTCTGCGCGACATCATCTTCAAGGGTTCGACCGCCGACTATCTCATCGCGCTCGACAATGGTGCCGAGCTGATGGTGAGCGAGACCTCCGAAATCATGTCGCTTGAACGCGGCCAGCGGGTCGATGTGGTCTGGCCGGTTTCGGGCAGCGCCAGTTTCGCCGCGAAGAAGGCCTGACCGGCATCATGGCGTACGGACCATCGACATTGCGCCGTCGCCTCGGCCCGGAAGGGCGCTTCCTGCTGATGGCGGTGCCCGGCGCGCTGTTCATCGTCGTGTTCCTGCTCGGTCCGATCGTATCGATCATCGTGTTCAGTTTCTGGCGAACCGAGGTCTTCAATCTCATTCCGGACTGGAACATCGACAATTACGTCATCCTGTTTACCGAATCGACCTATATCGAGTTTCTCAAGCGGTCGTTCGTGACCGCCGTCCTGGTATCGCTGGCCTGCCTGATTTATTCCTGGCCGGTCGCGTACTTCATCGCGAAGCACGGCGATCGCTACCGGCTCCTGCTTGTTCTTGCGCTCGCAGCGCCGTTCTTCACCGGGATCATCCTGCGCATCGCCGGCATTCAGGGAGTGATGGGGCCGGTCGGCATCGTCAATCTCGCGCTGATGAATTTCGGCATGCAGCCGATCGAATTCATCATGTATACGCAGACGGCAACCGGGATCGGGATCGCTTATCTGTTCGTTCCGTTCATGGTGACGGCGATCTATCTCTCTCTGCTCAACTTCGATTTCGAGCTACTGGAAGTCGCCAAGATCAACGGTGCGCGGCCGTGGCGCGCGTTCATTGAAATCACCTGGCCGCTGAACTGGATCGGCACCGTGATCGGCCTCGTCCTGGTCTTCGTGCCCAGCATGGCGGAATCGATCACGCCGCGGTTCCTCGGCGGGCCCAATGCGGCCTCGTTCGGTAGTGTGCTCAGTTTGCAATTCGGCGAAACCGGCACCTGGGCGCTGGGCTCGGCGATGGGCGTGGTGCTGTTCGCGGTCTCGTCGATCGTGATTTTTGCGATGTGGCGCACGGTGAACCTGCAGCGCAGCGGCTTCACCGGCAAGGGATCCTGAGCGATGGCCGCGGCGGGCGCCGGACATGTTGCAACCAAGGGCGTCGCGAGCCTGCTGCTGGGGGGGCTCTATCTCTTTCTGTACGCGCCGATCGCCTACGTCATCTACATTTCGGTCAACAAGGATCTTATCTGGCCGTTTCCCCCGCAGTTCACGCTCGAAGCCTATGAGCTTCTTGCCAACAGCAGCACCTATAAAGATGCGCTCTGGAACAGCGTGCTGCTCGGGCTCGGCAGTGCGATTATCTGCACCTTCTTTGCGACGATGGGCAGCATCAGTATCCTCAAGTATCGCTCGCGCTGGCGCGGCCTGATTGCAATCGTCTATCTGGCGCCGCTCTTTATCGCCGATCTGCTGGTCGGCATTTCAAGCCTGCTGTTCAACCGGCAGGTTCTCGATCTGCCCGGCAACATGGGCTCGGCGATGATCGCCAATGCCGTGCATGGCACGTCGTTTGCCTTCCTGATCATGCTGGCGCAGCTCGCGCGCTATGACTGGCGGCTCGACGATGCAGCGATGGTGTTCGGTGCGCGTCCGCTGCGCTGCTTCTGGGAAGTGACGTTGCCGATCATCTGGCCGGCGATGCTGGGCGCGTTCATCATCAGCTTCATTCTGGCCTTCAACAATCTCGAAATATCGTTCTACAACCTGGGCGCCATCCCGACCCTGCCGACAATCGCCTGGGGATCGTTGCGCTTCGGCCTGAGCCAGAGCCCCGAACTGTTCGCGCTCGCAGCCTTGGTCAACGGCGCGGTGCTGCTCGCGTTCACCGTCATGTATCTGTTGATGCGGTACCGGATCGTCAGTTTCGGTCATCGCGACTGATCGCGGCAGCGGCGCCGGGATCGCCCGGCGTCGCATTGCGCGTGATCGATTGGCTAAAAAATGGAGCAAAATCAATGAGTTTCACGGGTAAGGTGGCGATCGTGGCCGGCGCCGGCGGGGGTATGGGACTGCAGATCGCAAGCGATCTGATCCGCGAGGGCGCACATGTCGGTCTCATCGACGTGAAGGAAAAGCCGGCGAACATTCCCGACGGGCCCGGCAAGTCTCGCTATTTCAAGGGCGACGTGACCGACGAGGCGTTCGTCAAGAAATCCGTTGCCGATATCGTTGCCGCGCATGGGCGGCTCGATTATCTCGTCAACACGACGGGTGTGCTCTGGTTCGATCGCGACAAATCCTGCACCGAGATGGATATGGATGTGTGGGATCGCGTGATGGCGATCAATCTCAAATCCTTCGCCATGACGATCAAGCATGCGATTCCGGAAATGAAGAAATCCGGCGGCGGGGCGATGGTCCATTTCGCCTCGACCGATGCGCTGCGCGGGGACAACCGGCCGCAGGATGCCTATGGCGCCTCGAAGGCCGCCATCGTGCGGCTCTCGAAATCGATCGCAATCCAGTTCGCGCGCGACGGGATCCGCTCGAACTCGATCCTGCCCGGGCCGGTCCATACGCCGATGCAGGCGCGCTGGGACAATAACGACACCGCGCAGAAGGCGATCAATGAGTATGTACCGCTCGGCCGCGTCGGCACCGTGCAGGACATGGCCAATGCCTGCCTGTTCCTGCTGTCGGACAAGGCGTCGTTCGTGACCGGCACCGAGCTTCTGGTCGATGGCGGCATCATGGCGAAGCCCTGAGCCGCATCCCGGAAACGATGACACGCAAACGATGGGCAGGCTCGCAAGCCGCGTCGCGATCGTAACCGGCGGCAGCCGGGGTATCGGACGCGGCATTGCCGAACTGTTCGCGAAGGAAGGCGCGCGGCTGGTGATCGTCGGCCGCGACCGCTCGAGCGGCGACGAAGTGGTCGACGCAATCGTGCGAGCGGGCGGCGAGGCGATGTTCGTCGCTGGCGATGTCGCGCTGGCGGAAACCGCGGCGGCGATGGTGGCAGCCGCGCTCGATCGCTTCGGCCGGCTCGACATCCTCTGCCACAATGCCGGGATCTTCCCCGAGGTCCGGGTCGACGACATGACTGAGGCACAATGGGACCGCGTCATGGACGTCAATCTGAAGAGCACGTTCCTCGCGACCAAGGCCTGCTTCAAGCCGATGCGGGCGCAGCTTTATGGCCGGATTGTGCTGACCTCGTCGATCACCGGCCCGATCGTCGGCAATCCCGGGCTCGCGCATTATTCCGCGAGCAAGGCCGGGATGGAGGGGTTCATCCGCACCGCGGCGATCGAGTGTGCCGCCGATGGCATCACTATCAACGCGGTCGAACCGGGCAATATCCTGACCGAAGGACTCGCAGCGACCCTGGGGCAGAAGCATATCGACGCGATGACCGCGGCCGTGCCGATGGGGCGGCTTGGCGAACCGATCGACATCGCCTGGGCGACGTTATTTCTCGCGAGCGACGAGGCGCGCTACATCACCGGCCAGCGCATTGTGGTCGATGGGGGACAAACGTTGCCGGAGACGCGAAGCGGCGTGAACTAAATCCAAGACGCGAAGCGGCGTGAACTAAATCCAAGACGCGAAGCGGCGTGAACTAAATCCAAGACGCGAAGCGGCGTGAACTAAAGTCCGGACGCGAAGCGGCGTGAACTAAATCCAAGACGCGAAGCGGCGTGAATTGAAATCCAGACGCGAAGCGGCGTGAACTAAAGTCCGGACGCGACCGCATCTGTCGAAAAGATCCGATAAAGAGAGGAAGGAATTACCACAGAGACACAGAGGACAACGAGACGATTCATTTCTCGTCTTGCTCTGTGTCTCTGTGGTGGGAATGTCGATTTGGTGGCGGCGTCCTCCCTGCGTGGGCCTTCCCTCGCAGCGACAGGTAGAAGGGAAACGCATCACGAAATCGGCGTGCGCCCTATCCGCGATGCTTGTCGAGAAAGCCCCGCACCGTATCGAGATAAGCCTGCGGCTCCTCGTACATCGCCATGTGCGAGCTGTTCCGGAACACGCGGATTTCCGAGTTCGGCAGGTTGCGATGGATCCGCATCGCGCAAGCCGGCGTCAGCTCGTCATGCAGGCCGACCAGAACCAGGGTTGGCGTCTCGATGCGCGGCAGATCGGGCACGCGATTCCAGTCCTTCAGATTGCCGGTGAAGTGGAACTCGTTCGGCCCCTGCATGGCGTCATAGATCGCGTGGTTCTCATGGTCGATCGAGTTGAGCACCGATTGCGGCAATTCCCGCAGTCGGTAGACATGCCGGTACGAGAGCAGCGTGATCGCCGCCTTGTATTCCGGATGGTCGTAGTTTCCCTCGGCCTCGTAGGCCAGCATCATCGCCTGCGTCTCTGCGCCGAGATTGCAGCGCAAACGGTCGAGCTCGGCGATCATATGCGGCATGTCGGCGCTGGTGTTCGACAGCACCAGCGATTTGAGTGCAGCCGGATATTTCAGTGCATATTCGATGCCGAGCCAGCCGCCCCAGCTATGACCGAGGAGATGCATCCTTTCGATGCCCAGCGCCTTGCGCACCGTATCGACCTCGTCGCAGTAACGCCCGATCGTCCACAAAGCCCGATCGGTCGGTTTGTCGGACTGGCCGGTACCGAGCTGGTCGTAGGTGACGACGCGATAGCCCGCCTCGACCAAGGCGACCAGCGGGTCGCGCAGATAGTCGCAGGGCAGGCCCGGTCCGCCATTGAGCAGGAACAGAACCTCGTCGCCCTTGCCATAGCTGTAGGTGACGACCTTGTGCCCGTCGACCGCGACCGAGCGCTTCTCGTCCGGCTTCCGCGGATCGATCATGCGGCGTTCCTCTCGTTGCTCTGCGTCATTGGGCGAGGCAGGCCGGAATCTTGTCGAACACCGAGGCGAGGCGTCCCGCCCATTCGCGTTGTCCCTGTTCGTCGGCGATCAGGTCCTGGCGGATTTCGATCTCGATATGCGGGATGCCGCGTTGCTCGCCATGCACCGGAATGCCGTAGTCGGATGTGTCGGTGATCGCGTAGGGCTCGTTGTCGCCGATCTCGAGCCCGTGGCCGGCGAGCAGACCCTTCAGAATCCGCGCCACGCGCGTGTCGCGATTGTAGAGCAGGCCGATCTGCCAGCGGCGAGACACGTCCTTGAAGACCGGCGTGAAGCTGTGCATCGCGATCAGCACATCCCGCCGTCCGGTGACCGCCCGCTGATCCAGCAGCGTGACGATTCGGTCGTGATAGGGCCGGTGGATCTCCCGTTCGCGAGCCGCGAATTCTGCCGGTTCGAGATTTTTGTTGCCGGGAATCTCGGTCGTTTCGCTGAGCGGCGCGATGAAGGTCGGCATGTCGGGCGCGCGGTTGCAGTCGACGACGAGGCGTGAATAGACCTGCTCGACCAGGGTCGCGTCGAGCCGGTCGGCGACCAGCTTCGAGGTCGCAAGCGCCCCGATGTCCCAGGCGATATGGCGCGTGAGTTCCGTTGCGGGCAAGCCGAGATCGCCGAGCCGGCGCGGAATGCGGCGCCCGGCATGATCGCAGGTGAAAAACAGCGGCGAGGTTCCATATTCGCGATGCACCACGACGGGATGCGGTTCGTCATCGTCGAGCAGGCGGTAATCGGACATGGATGCGTCGGATCCGTCAGCGGAAAGGCCCGCCCGGTGGTCAGGCGCGCGTGATCGTCACGAATCGGCCGGTTTCGGTCAAGAGAGCAAATCCGGGCGCTGCCGCCCGTGCGCCATCAGCCGCGATAGCGGGTGAGGTGCAGCGCGATCGCGCTGGAGCCGATCGTTGCGACAATGATCAGCGTTCCGAGCGCGTTGATGCTCGGATCGATCGCCGTGCGCAGCATGCCCCAGATCAGCGTCGGCAGGGTCATGCCGCCGCCGATCGTGAAGAAGGTGATCACGAAATCGTCGAGCGAAATGGCCATCGCGATCAGGGCAGCCCCGATGATCGTGGGCCGGATGATTGGCAGCACGACCGTGACGAAGGCGCGTGGCCGCGAGGCGCCGAGATCGCGCGCGCTTTCGATCACGGCATGATCGAAATTTACCATCTGGGCGTAGACGATCAGGATCACGAAGGGCTGGGTGAAGACCAGATGGCTCGGGATAACGGTAAGGACGCTCAGATGCAGACCCGCCGCCGAGAAAGCGGTCGCGAGTGCGAGGGCCAGAACCAGCGGTGGCAGCATGACCGGCATGGTGAGGACGGTCATCGCCGCGTTCGCAGTGCCCATCGGCCAGCGCGCCAGCGCCATCGCCGCGGCCGTTCCGGTCACGGTCGACAAGGCGCCGACGCTGAGTGTCACGATCAGGCTGTTGTTCAAAGCGTGCCAGAAATCCGGATTGTCGAGCAGCACCCGGTACCAGTGGACGGTCAGACCGCCGACCGGCAAGGTCGCCTGCGGGTTGTTGCCGAACGAAAAGAAGACCACCAGTACCAGCGGCGACATCATGAAGACGACGCTGAGCAGACCAAAGGCGCTCCAGAGTGTGCGGGGAATGATACGCATCGTCTAACGCGGCCTGAGCAGGCGCCGCGCGAGAAAGGTTGCGCCCGCGAGTGTCACGAGACACGCTGCCAGCACGGAGAACGATAAAGCGGAACCGACCGGTGCGTTGAGCCGGTTGACAAACTGGCTTTCGATGAAATTGCCGACCATGAAGGTGCTGGTGCCGCCGACCAGGCGCGGCGTGACGTAGTCGCCGGCCGAGATTAGAAAGGCAAGCGCGAAGCCGGCGGTTATGCCGGGCATCGCCTGGGGCAGCACGATATCGATCAGCACACGGAGCGGCCGGGCGCCGAGATCGCGCGCCGCCTCGAGCGGGTCATCGGAGATGCCGCGCAACGCCCCATAGATCGGCAGCACGGCGAATGGCAGCAGGAAATGGACGAGCGTCAGCACCACGGCGTGCGGGCTGTAGAGAATCCAGGCTATCGGCTCGTCGATGATCCCGAGCGCCATCAATCCGGCATTCAGGATTCCCTGCGTACCGAGGATGGTCTTCCAGGCGTAGATCTTCACCAGATAGCCGCCGAACAGGGTAATCATCACCAGGAAGAGGAGGATCGGTCCGTATCGACCGGCCCGGAAACGGATCAGATAGGCGAGCATGAAGCCGATGACGGTGGTGAGGGTCGCAATGATGAGCGCGATCGAGAAGGTGAAGATTCCGGCGTGCAGATATTCCCGATAGACCTCGACATAGTTCTCGAACGAAAAACCCGGGACCAGCTCATAGAATTTGAGCTGCCAAAAACTGACGACAAAAAAGAATCCGACCGGGATCAGAAAGAAGACGGCAAAGACGACGAGAGCGGGCGCGAACAGAATCGAACTGCGGCGATCGATCGCGCTCACGCCGCCTCCACGACGCGCCGGCCATCCTTCTGCCAGCCCACATGGACGCGCGTACCGACGGCAAGATCCGTGCCAGGAGCCACGGCATCGCGATGGCTGAACACGCTCTCGCCGCTGTCGAGGCGGATGGCGACCCGGAAATGCGTGCCGAGGAACATGACGTCCTCGATGCGGCCGGTCATTGCCGCTTCGCCGCCGAATGGGGCGGGTGCGAGCGCCATCGCATCGGGCCTGACCACGACGACGACACGGCCATCGCGTCCGGCATCGGAAAAGCGCGTGCCGTTCGCGAGCGCGACCGTACCTGCGCGGCGCTCTCCCTCGAAGATGTTCGCCTCGCCGATGAAGCCGGCGACGAATTCGGTCGTGGGCGCCGTGTAAATCTCGTGCGGCGATCCGTCCTGAATAATGCGCCCGTCCTGCAACACGACGATACGGTTCGCGAGCGCCATCGCCTCGCCTTGGTCGTGCGTCACGAAGACGAACGTACCGCCGATGGCGCGATGCAGCGCACGGAGCTCGTCCTGCATCGCCTTGCGCAATTTGAGGTCGAGGGCGGCGAGACTCTCGTCGAGCAGCAGCACCGCCGGTTCCATCGCTAGCGCGCGGGCGAGTGCCACGCGCTGCTGCTGGCCGCCCGACAGATTCTTCGGCAGGCGGTCGGCGAGCCCGCCCAGATGCACCAGATCGATGAGCTGGTTCACCTTCGCTTCGATCTCGGGTTGGGGCTTTCCGGCGATGCGAAGGCCGTAGCCGATATTCTGGCGTACCGTCATATGCGGGAACAGCGCGTAGCTCTGGAAGACCATGTTGGTCTTGCGCCGCTCGGGCCCGAGGCGCGTGACGTCGCGGCCGGCAATGTCGATATGGCCGCTCGATGGTTCGAGGAAGCCGCCGATCAGCCGCAAGAGTGTGGTCTTGCCGCAACCCGATGGTCCGAGCAGCGCCAGAAACTCGCCTTCGTGGATGTCGAGATCGAGCGGATGCACGGCCCAGACGTCGCCGAACCGCTTCGAAATCCCGCGCAGCCGCACCAGCGGCTGGCGATCCGGCGCCGTCGCCGCGCGATCGAGTGCACCCTGCAAGATAGCCTCCGTAGTAAACGCCTCTGGAGGCCGAATATACTCGACTTCAGGCCTTCAGCACACGTTCCCAGGCCTCCTGATACTCATCCCAGGTCGGATGTGTGCCATCGGCTTCGAGCGGGTACATCGGCATGACAAGGGTCTTCTCCGTGAAATAGGCGTCCAGATCGTCGTAGCGATAGAGCGCCTGGTTCAACTCGCCGACCTGCTTCATGGCTTCCTGGTTGACGACCGGCATCGAGTTCCAGTCGGCCCCGACGAGCTGTGCTTCCACGGAGAGCGCGTGATTGATGATCGCATGCGCCGCATCGACATTTGGCGAACCGCGACCGATCGCGTAGCCCTCGATGAAGCCCATACATTTCTCCGTCGGATAAACTGCCTTGATGTTGACGTCTTCGCCGACCCATACGGAAACCGGCTCCCATCCCTGGCAGATCACGATCTCCTTGTTGGCGAGGAGGTTGATCAGATCGCCGTAACTCGACGCGATGGTACGCAGGTGATTCTTCTTGAGGTCGATCAGCAGCTCGACGGTCTTCTCGAGCTCTTCATAGGTCATATGGCTCGGCTGTTCGGCGCCGGCGACCCGCGCCCAGGCGAAAATATTGCCGGGGTAATCCGAGGTGATCGCGCATTTGCCCTTATATTCGTCCTTCAGCATGTCGGTCCACGAGGTCGGCTCCGGAATCTCGTCGACATTGTACATCATGCAGATGGCGCCGTAGGTCATGGGCGCGGCATACCAGTTGCCGCCCTCGGACATATTGGCTTCGCAGTATTTCAGGACCGTCGGATGCACATGCTGGAAGTTCGGGATCTTGGAAAGATCCAGCGGCTCGAGCAGGTCCGTGTTCGCGAGGAAGTCGTCGTGGATGCTGAACGGCGTACAGAGATCGACCTGGCTCGAGTTGAGCCGCAGCTTGGTGACGATCTCGTCCGGCGCAGAGATGAAGCTCTTCTGCAGCGTGACGTCGTTCGCCTGCGGATACTCGCCGGCTTCGAGGAATGTGTCGAACCCTTCCCAGCCCACATAATTGAGCGTGGTCGCCGCCGAGGCGGTCTGCGGACGCAGGCCGAGCCCCGCTGCGGCGCCGGCCGCCGCCGCACCCTTGAGGAGCGAACGGCGGTCGATGCTGTAAGGAATCCGAACCCGGACCAGACCGCCGGGGCCGCCCATTGGCTTCGTCATCGTTACCTCCCTGACATCGCCGGTCCGTATCGTTCGATCGGACCGTGCTTGATTGTGCGACCCCGGACCGGGACCGCAGTTATTCCGGATCGCGTCGGATTTCGTGGCAGGAACAATGCACGCCGCCGCCACCCAGAGCGAACATGTCGTAGTCGACTGCGAACACCTGGAAGCCTTCTGCTTCGAGCTGCTTGTTGACGTTCACGTTATGCGCCATCGAGAGTACGCGCTTGCCGCCAAGGCTGACGAGGTTGCCGCCCAGCTTGACGCAGTCGGCATAGGCGACGGGAACCGTACGGATGCCATGCTTCTTCTTGATGAAATCGAGCGCGTATGATGGCAGCGCGTCCTCGCACACCAGCGCGAGGCCCTTTTCGAGCATGACGACGACGGCATCCACGTGCACGAACTGCGGCGGGATCGGCACCACGGACACCTCCCAGCCTTTCTCGCGCACCCAGCCGGCGACCTGATCGGCGCCTTCCTTGGTCGAGCGGTCGCCCGACCAGCCCAGTACGGCGACGCCCGGTTTCAGGATCAGGAAATCGCCGCCCTCGAAATGGCCTTCCGTGACCCATTTCCAGATCGGAATGCCGGCCTGATGATAGAATTCGGACGCGACCGCATAGTCGCGACGCCGCGGCGGCGTCTGGATGCTGGTCACGACGGCGCCCCAGGGCGTCATGAAACTCGAATCGCGGGTGAAGACGCTCGACGGCAGCCCGACATCGGCTTCGACAAAGTGACAGCGCACGCCGGCCTGCTCGTAGATGTCGACCATCTTGCGATGCTGCTGCATCGCCTTCTGCTGATCGAACCGGTAGCCCATCTGCTCCTGGTTCGCGAGCGTCACCGCCGAGATCGAGTTCAGCGCGACCCAGCGGAAATGATCCGGCTTGCCGAGAAGCACGTCGGTCAGCATGCCGGTTTGCGCATTGACGCCCCAGCCCTGCGGAAAACGATCGGAGCGACGCGTCTCGAAGGGCAGGTTGATATCCGGCATCTGACCCATAATTCCATTCTCCATTCGTTGGCAAAGCCCGGGATTGTCCAGATGCAAACGCTATCACGTGGTATCCCGGCGAACCACGCAGAAGACTGCAACGCAGCTTCGAGCCCGATACAAGCGTTCGGGGTCCGGGTCTCCGAAATTGCGCGGATTTCCGGGCGAAACCCTGCCAGGCGCGTGTTGTGAGCGATTTGTCCTCTCGCTAGGATGCCGGCCGCAGGACCGCGCCCGGACGGCGCCCGGCGCCTGCGCCAGAGGCGGAATGCGCGTTGCCGATGCCGATCTTCATTTGCTGCGGGTCTTCGCCGCGGTGGCGCGTTGCGGCGGATTTGCCGCGGCGCAGGCAGAGCTGAACGTCAGCGTCTCGACCATCAGCCGGCAGATCTCCGATCTCGAACGCCGCCTCGGCGTCAAGGTATGCCGGCGCGGTCGCGCCGGTTTCGAACTGACCGAAGAGGGCAAGCAGGTTCTGGCCGCGAACAAGCGCGTGGTGGGCGCACTCGACGAATTCGGTGCGATCGTCGAGGGACTGCGCCGCCTGCCCGGCGGCGAGCTGAAACTCGGCATGACCGGGAACATCATCTATCACCCCGATGCGCGCGTGGCCGTTGCGATCGGCCGGTTCCGGGCGCGACTGCCCGGTGTGCATCCGGTCATTCACATCAACATGCCGCTCGAACTCGAACGCGGGCTGGCGGACGGGGATATCGAGATCGGGATCGGGCCGTTTCCGGAACGTGTCCATCGCGCGCTGGAAAGCCGCCCGCTATTTGTCGAACGGCAATTCCTATATTGCGCGGCGGCGCATCCGTTGTTTGGGCGTGTCGACGCGTCGATTACCGAGCAGGACATCTTTGCGGCGCCCTTTGCCTCGCGCGGCTACATCACGGCGGCGGCCGATCCGCTCAAACCGCGCTTCAACATCGCCGGCACGGCCTATACTGACGAAGGCATCGCGCAACTCATCCTCTCCGGTGCGTTCGTCGGCTTCCTGCCCGAGCCCTACGCGGCGCCGTGGATCGAGCGGGCTTTGATCCGCGCCGTCTGCGCCGATCGGTTCAGTTACCGCGTTCCCTACGCCGTTGCGTTTCGCAAGGGCGCGCTGACCCGGGCCGGGCAGATGTTTCTCGAGGATCTCATTGTGGCGCATGCGGGGCCAAGCTGACGCCGCCCGCTGCGGCAGCGCCGTGCGCGCGATCAATGCGTCAAATGTCCGCCATCGATGACCAGTTCGCTGCCGGTCATGTATTTCGATTCGTCCGAGGCGAGAAACAGGGCGCCGGCTGCGATGTCGGCCGGTTCGCCAAAGCCGAGCGGGAACAGTTTGAGCCAGTCAGCACGCAGGCTCTCGCGGGTCAGGCCCGGCGTCTTGCGCACGATCTCTGACATTTCATGCTCGAGGAGCGGCGTCGGGACGATGCCGGGATGGATCGAATTGACGCGGATGCGCGTGCCTTCCCGCGCGCAGGCAAGCGCGACCGCCTTGGTCAGATGCCGCACCGCGGCCTTGCTGGCGCAATAGGCGATGTTGAGTTCGTCGGCGACCATCGCATAGGTCGACGACATATTGATGATTGAGCCTTCGCCGTGCCGTTTCATCGCAGCGACGCCATGTTTGCAGCCGAGAAACGCGCCGTCGGCATTGACCGCCATGACGCGGCGCCAGTCCTCGAGCGTGGTCTCCGCCAGCGTTTTCGAGATCTGGATGCCGGCATTGTTGACCAGCACGTCGAGCCGTCCATGCGTTGCGAGCACCGCTTCGATCAGGCGGATCCAGTCATCCTCGATCGAGACATCCATTTGGCGCGCCTGCGCGCGACCACCGATGGTGGCGGCGGCGTCGGCTGCCTCGTCGCCGTCGCGATCGCAGACGAAGACGATGCCGCCCTCCGCGGCGAAGCGTTCGGCGCAACCTTTACCGATGCCGCGTGCGGCGCCGGTGACGATACAGATCTTGTCCTGGATACGTTTCATGCTGGCCGCCCCCGATCTTCGGCCGGCAGCGAACTGCCGGCGCGGGCGGGAGTCAAGCGCGCGGCGGACGGCGCCGGCTTAGCCGAGTTCGAAACTGGTGATGCCGAACACGCGATCGAGGGCGAGATCCGGCACCGGGCCGCGATACATCCGCGCGGTTTCGAAGACCGGTTCGAGGCCGAGCCGCTTCGCGAGACCGACCGCCGGTGCGTTCGGTTCGGGCGGGTCGAGGAAAACCGGCCCGCGTCCCGCTTTGGCAATCAGCGCCCGCGCGAGAAGCATCGCATCGTCGGCGTTGGCGGCGAACAACGGGCCGATCTTGAAGCCGCTGCGGCAGGGCCGGATCGTGCCATAGCCCTCGATCGTGCCGTCACGCCCGCTCAGCGCGAACGAGGTTGCGCCGGGCAAATCGAGCCAGCCGCGCAGAAACGCGCTTCGCCCGGCGGGAAAGAGGCGAAAAGCCGTCTCATATTCGAGCACCGCACCGACATCGTTCGAGCCGATGTGCGTCAGTCGCGGATCGTCGGGCGCCGCCGCCACTGGCGTTCCGCCATAGCGGACATTGCGATGCGCGAAGGCGAAACCGGACTTCCGGTAGTTCGATTGCTGGTCGACCACGCCGTCGAGCCCGAGCGTGCCGGCGCTTGCATCTTCCAACGCCGCTTGCCAGAGGCGATAGCCGATCCCTTCGCCGCGCCGGTCGGGCCGGCAGATATAGAGACCGACGAACGCGAGGGCGGTGCCATAGCGCACGACCGAGATCGTCGCCAGCATGGCGCCGTCCTCGAACAGGCCCCAATAGCCGCCCGGATCGGTCGCAAAAAACGCGTCGGCATCGTTCAGACCGGGATTCCAGCCTTCCTCGGCCGCCCATTCGACCATCCGGGCCGTTTCCTTCCGGTCGAGCAGCCTTATTTGCTGCTTCATGCGCTCGCCATCGCCGCGATCTCCGTCTTGCCGCCGGCAAGAATGCCCGTCGCATTCGACCCGGTCGAGCGCTTCCGGTTCGCGGTCCGCGCGTTATAGTTTGGCAGGACGAACGAGAGCCGGCCGAATGCCCGAACGCACAAAGGCCGAACCGACAGGGGACGACGATGGCGAAGAGCACGAAATCGACCAAGGCCGCACGCAGCCGCAAACCGGCCGCGCTCAAGAAGCGCGCGACCAAACCGGCCTTGCGGTCGAAGAAGATGCCGGCGGCGAAGACCGCCGCGAAAACAAAGGCAGGCTATGAGAGCGGGCGGCTCAATCTGCCGTTCGTCGGCATCTGCACCTTCGCGAAATGTCCCTACGTCGAAGACTGGGATGCGATCGACTCCGATGTGGCGGTGCTCGGCGCCCCGTTCGATTTCGGCACGCAATGGCGCGCCGGCGCGCGCTTCGGCCCGCGCTCGATCCGCGATGCCTCGACCTTGTTCTCGTTCGGCCATGCCGGTGCCTATGATTTCGAGGACGACGTCGTTTATCTGCCGAGCGATTCGACCAAGATCGTCGATATCGGCGATGCCGACATCGTTCATACCGACACGATCAGCAGCCACCGCAATATCGAATTCGGTGTGCGCAAGATCCTCGAGGCCGGCGCGCTGCCGGTCGTTCTCGGCGGCGATCACTCGGTCAATATCCCCTGCATCAACGCCTTCGAAGGTTACGGCGATATCCATATCGTGCAAATCGATGCGCATCTCGATTTTGTCGATGAGCGTCACGGCGTGCGCTACGGCCACGGCAATCCGATGCGGCGCGCGGCCGAAAAGAAATATGTAACCGGCCTCTCCCAGCTCGGCATTCGCAACGTCTCGTCGACGGCCCGCGAAGGCTATGACGAGGCGCGCAAGATGGGCTGCGACATCCTCTCGGTCCGCCATTGCCGCAAGCTCGGCACCGAAGGCGTGCTCGAACGCATCCCCGCCGGCAAACGCTATTACCTCACCATCGATATCGACGGATTCGATCCGTCGATCGCACCCGGCACCGGCACGCCCTCGCATGGCGGATTCCTCTATTACGAGGTGCTGGAGCTGTTCGAAGGGCTGGTGGAGCGCGGCGAGGTGGTCGGCATCGACCTGGTCGAGGTCGCTCCTGATTACGACCACACCGCCACCACCTCGATCCTGGCGGCGCAGCTTCTGATGAACCTGATCGGCCGCGTCCTGCACCGGCGATCGATCGGCTGAGGCATTCCGGCACCGCACGGCTGGATATCGGCAGCCGGTATACCAAACCAGGGCGCGTCAGCGGGCAGGAGCCCGAGGACGCATCTGGCATACCGTCGGGTAATGCCGGCGCGCGGCGCGGCCAGTGGCGGCGATCCGCTGGGCCGAGAAAAGCAGATTGACATCTGGTCCATATGTCTATATGTCTCGACATATGGACGCAAATATAGCCATCCGCGCCTTCGGGGCGCTCGCCCAGGACAGCCGGCTCGAGGCGTTCCGTCTTCTGGTCCGTGCCGGAGAGGTGGGCCTGCCGGCGGGCGAGATCGCCCGGACGCTGGCTATCCCGCACAACACCCTGTCTTCGCATCTTTCGATCCTCGCCCAAGCCGGGCTCGTAACCTCGCGCCGCGACGGGCGGTTAATCATCTACCGCATCGATTTCGAAGGGACCCGAACCCTGCTGGCCTTCCTGATGGAGGATTGCTGCCAGGGACGGCCCGACCTCTGTGCGCCGCTGCTGGCCTGCGTCCAGCCGGTCGGCTGCGGCCCCACCACCAGCGACAAGGGAGTTGCATCGTGAAACGGCTGCATATCGGTCTTTCGGTTACCAATCTCGACGAATCGGTGCGGTTCTATGCCGGCCTCTTCGGCGCCGAACCAACCGTCGTGAAATCCGATTATGCGAAATGGATGCTCGACGATCCGCGCGTCAATTTCGCGATTTCGACCCACGGCGCGCGCAAGGGCGTCGACCATCTCGGCATCCAGGTCGAGAACGACGGCGAATTGCGCGAGGTATTCGGCCGGCTCAAAGCCTCCGGCAGGAAGCTGATCGAGCAGGGCGAAACGACGTGCTGCTATGCCAAGTCGGAAAAGACCTGGATCGTCGATCCCGAGGGCATCGCCTGGGAGACCTTCCTGACTAAGGGCGAGAGCCCGTTCTACGGCAGCGACGTCGTGCTCGGATTGCCCGGCGTGCCGCAATCGACCGAGGAAGAAGCCGCCGCCGGACGGTCGCGCGCTTCGGCCTGCTGCGCCTGAGGAGACCGTTCCATGGCGCCGATCGCCGCGTTCAACGTACTCTTTCTGTGTACCGGCAATTCCGCGCGCAGCATCCTGGCCGAGGCGATCATCAACCGCCTCGGTCGGGGCAAGTTTCGTGGCTTCAGTGCCGGCAGCCAGCCGAAGGGTGCGGTTCATCCCTACGCGTTGGATCTTTTGTCGAAACTGAATCATGAGACTGCGGATTTTCGCTCCAAATCCTGGGACGAATTCGCGACGGAAGACGCGCCGAAGCTGCATTTCGTGTTTACGGTATGCGACAACGCTGCGAGCGAGGTCTGTCCGGTCTGGCCGGGCCAACCCATGACCGCCCATTGGGGCCTGCCGGATCCGGCCGCCGCTCAAGGGACCGAGGCCGAGCAGCGCCTTGCCTTCGCCGAGGCCTATCGGATGCTGAATAACCGCATTAGCATTTTCGTCAATCTGCCGCTCGCTTCGCTCGATCGGCTCGCATTGCAGCGCCGCCTCGACGAGATTGGCCGCGAGCTGTCCGATACGGCCTGAAAAGGTCCATGTTCTTTTGGATTCACGGAAGACGGAAATCGGAGCGCCGGATGAGTCCCCACGGAAACAGCAAAGCGACAGTCGCACCGGTTCCGGCCGGTATCGGCTCATTCGAGAAATATCTGTCGGTCTGGGTCGCGCTCTGTATCGCCGCCGGTGTTGCGCTCGGCAGTGCATTTCCGGGCGCCTTCGCCTTCATCGCCCGCCTGGAATACGCCTCGGTCAATCTGGCGGTTGCCGTGCTGATCTGGGCGATGGTCTATCCGATGATGGTCAATGTCGATGTCGCGAGCCTGCGGCATCTGCACGAACGGCCAAAAGGGCTGATCCTGACGATCATCGTCAATTGGCTTATCAAGCCGTTCACGATGGCGGCGCTCGGCGTGTTGTTTTTCGAGGTCGTGTTCGCCGACCTGATCGCGCCGGCCGATGCGCAGCAATACATCGCGGGCCTGATCCTGCTCGGTGCTGCGCCCTGCACCGCGATGGTGTTCGTCTGGTCGCAACTCACACGCGGGGATGCGACTTACACGCTGGTGCAGGTTTCGGTGAATGACATCATCATGATCTTCGCCTTCGCGCCCCTCGTGGCGCTGCTATTGGGCGTGACCGACATCGTGGTGCCATGGGAAACGCTGATCCTCTCGGTCGCGCTCTATGTGGTGATTCCGTTTGCGGCCGGCGCCTGGACCCGGCACCGCCTGACGGCGAACACTCGCGACGAAATATCCGCGGCAGCGGCGGTCGGCCGGTTCACGGCGGCGGTCAAGCCATTCTCCGTGATCGGCCTGCTGGCGACGGTGGTCCTGTTGTTCGGTTTCCAGGGCCCGGTCATTCTCGATCGCCCGTTGCTGATCGCGCTGATCGCCGTGCCGCTTACGATCCAGTCCTACGGGATCTTCGCAGTGACCTATGTAGCGGCCTGGGCCTGGCGAGTGCCCTTTGCCATCGCCGCGCCTTGTGCCCTGATCGGCACCTCGAACTTCTTCGAACTCGCCGTGGCCGTGGCTATCAGCCTGTTCGGATTGAACTCCGGCGCCGCCCTGGCGACGGTCGTCGGCGTGCTGGTCGAGGTTCCCGTGATGCTGTCGCTGGTCGCCATTGCCAACCGCACGCAAGATTTGTTCGTCAGACCGAGGCCGGCGCTGCCAAGCCATTGAAACGGCCGCATTCGGTCAGTTTGGTCTTGCCGGGCTTTGGCCGGCGCCATATCGTGCCGCTGCCGGGAAAAGCAATCGGGAGACCGGCGCCGGGATCGACTGCCGATCGATCCCTCCGATCTATTCCCATCTTGATCGGCCTTGGATCGGCTGGTGGATTCGCCTGCCGGCCGGCGGCCCCGGTTATGCCCGACCATGATGGGCCAGGAACCGGGCAAGTTCACCGCGCGATGGTTGCGCGACAACAGAAACAGGACGGGCAAGGACACACGCATGCGATACGAGGCCCCCAAGACCGTCGATGAGGCGGTTGCATTGATGGCAAAGGAATCCGGTCAAGCGCGCGTGCTGGCCGGCGGAACGGATCTTCTGGTGCAGATGCGCGGCGGAAACCTCGAGCCCGACCTGGTCGTCGATATCAAGCGCATTCCTGGAATGCGCGACATCGTCGCCGAAAATGGCGGGTTTCGCATTGGCGCCGCGGTGCCGAGCGCCGAACTGGGCGAACATAAGGACGTTCGCAAAGCCTGGCCGGGCGTGGTCGAGGCGGCAAAACTGATCGGATCGACCCAGATCCAGGGCCGCGCGACAATCGTCGGCAATCTCTGCAATGCCTCGCCGGCGGCGGACAGCGTCCCGGCAATGATCGCAGCCGAAACAACCGCGCGCATCGTGGGCCCCAAAGGTCAGCGCGACGTGCCGGTCGGCGACATCGCCACGGCACCGGGCAAGACGTCGCTGGCGAAGGGCGAGTTCGTCGCCTCGGTTTTCCTGCCGAAGCGTCCGGCTCATTCGGGCGATGCCTATCTGCGGTTCATCCCGCGCACGGAAATGGATATCGCCGTGGTCGGCGTCGGGGTCAGCGTAACGCTCGATGGTGCCGGCAAGATCACGGCCGCCCGCGTATCGCTCGGCGCTGTTGCGGCCCGCGCGTTGCTGGTCGAGGACGCCGCGAAGGCGCTGATCGGCACCAAGGGCGACGATGCTGCGATGGAGAAGCTGGCCGCCGCCGCATCGGCTGCCGCCAAGCCGATCGACGACAAACGCGGCACAAAGGAATTTCGTACCAAGGTCGTCGGCGTCCTGGCACGGCGCGCCGCCGGCATCGCTATCGAACGCGCAGGGAGCAAGGCATGAGCGGGATTCACGTCACCACCACGATCAACGGCGACACTGTCGAATATGTCTGCGAGCCGGATGAGCCGCTCCTCGACGTGTTGCGCAATCGGCTCGGCCTGACCGGCGCCAAGGAAGGTTGCGGCACCGGCGACTGCGGCGCCTGCAGCGTTACGGTCGACGGTCGCCTCGTTTGCTCCTGCCTGGTGCTGGGCGCGGAAATGGACGGGCGCAAGCTGACAACGATCGAAGGCATGGCCACAGGCGACAAGCTCCATCCTTTGCAGCGCAAGTTCATCGAACATGCGGCACTGCAATGCGGGATCTGCACGCCGGGCATCCTGGTCGCCGCCAAGGCGCTGCTCGAACGCAATCCGAATCCCGACGAGACAGAGGTCCGCTTCTGGCTCGCCGGCAATCTCTGCCGGTGCACCGGCTACGACAAGATCGTGCGCGCGGTCATGGATGCCGCCGCTGAAATGAAGGGAGGCCGTCATGCCGCTTGATGAAACGAAGGCGAGAGCCGGTCGGGAGTATCTGAGTGTCGGCACGCGGCCGCTTCGGCCGGACGGCGTCGACAAGGTAACCGGTCGGGCCCGTTTCGGCGCCGACATGAGCGCGCCGGGTATGCTGGTCGGGCTCATCCTGCGCAGCCCGCATGCCCATGCGCGTATCCGCAAAATCGACACTTCGAAGGCGGAAGCCCTGCAGGGCGTGAAGGCGGTCATTACGCGCGACGACCTGCCGGCGCTCGACGGTGCCGACAAGGACGTGCTGGTCAACATCATGGCGCGCGAGAAGGCGCTCTATGAGGGCCATGCGGTTGCCGCCGTGGCGGCGATCGATGCGACGACGGCGCGCAAGGCACTGAAGCTGATCACGGTCGATTACGAAGTGCTGCCACATGTGACCGACGTCGACGAGGCGATGAAGGCTGACGCGCCGGTCCTGCACGATCACATCTTCACCAAGGGCGTCGAGCCCGCGCCAAAGAAGCCCTCCAACGTCGTCAGCCGCTGCGAGTTCGGGCATGGCGATCCGGAAGCCGGTTTCGCCAAAGCGGATTTCGTCGTCGAGAAGAGTTTCCGCACCGAAGCGACCCATCAGGGCTATATCGAGCCGCATGCCTGCCTCGCGAGCATGGGTCCGGACGGCCAGGGCGAAATCTGGTGCTGCACGCAGGGCCATTTCATGGTTCGCGACACCTGTGCTGCCCTGCTCGGCCTCGAAGTGTCGAAGCTGCGCGTGACGGCGTCGGAAATCGGCGGCGGTTTCGGCGGCAAGACGACGGTGTTCATTGAGCCGGTTGCACTCGCGCTGTCGCGCAAGGCGAACCGTCCGGTCAAGATCGTCATGAGCCGTGAAGAAGTGTTCAAGGCGACCGGCCCGACCTCGAGCGCCAGCATGCGCGTCAAGATCGGCTGCAAGAAGGACGGCAGCATCACCGGCGCCGAATGTGAACTGCGTTACCAGGGCGGTGCGTTCCCCGGTTCGCCGGTCGAAATGGGCGCGATGACGGCGTTTGCCTGTTACGACCTGGAGCATGTGCGGTCGGTCGGATACGACGTGGTGTGCAATCGGCCGAAGCAGGCCGCCTATCGCGCGCCCGGTGCGCCGATGGCGGCGTTCGCGGTCGAAAGCGTGGTCGCGGAGCTCGCGCAGAAGATCGGGATGGATCCGATCGACATGCGGCTCAAGAATGCGGCCAAGGAAGGCACCAACTCGTCTTACGGTCCGACATTCGGTCGCGTCGGCCTGATCGAGACGCTCGAAGCGGCGAAGAAGCATCCGAACTACAAGGTCAAGCTCGGGAAGAACCAGGGCCGCGGCGTTTCCTGCGGGTACTGGTTCAATTTCGGCGGCCAGACGTCGGTGTCGCTCAACGTGAACGGCGACGGCACTGTGGGCCTCGTTCTCGGCACGCCGGATATCGGTGGGTCGCGGGCCTCGATGTGCCTGATGGCGGCCGAAGAGCTCGGCATTCCTTACGAGAAGGTGCGTGCGGTCATCGCCGATACCAGCTCGGTCGGCCATAACGACACGACCGACGGCAGCCGCGTGACCTTCGCGGCCGGACTTGCCACCATCGAAGCCGCGCGCAACGCCATCAAAGTGCTGTGCTCACGGGCGGCGAAGACCTGGGGCATTCCCGAAGACGCCGTCACCTGGGAAAAGGGCCATGCGAAGCCGGCCGGTAAGAATGCCGGCGAGTTCCCCCCGATGTCGCTCGCCGAGATCGCGGCGGTTGCGGGACGGACGGGTGGACCGATCGCCGGCCATCTCGAAACCAACGTCGAAAACGCCGGCCCGAGCTTCGCGACGCATATCGTCGATGTCGAAGTCGATCCCGAGACCGGTTTCACCAAGGTGCTGCGCTATCTCGTCGTGCAGGACGCCGGCAAGGCCGTGCATCCGAGCTATGTCGAGGGCCAGCTTCAGGGCGGTGCCGTGCAGGGCATCGGCTGGGCGCTCAACGAGGAATACATCTATGGCAAGGATGGCAAGTTGCAGAATGCCGGCTTCCTCGATTATCGCCTGCCGGTCGCATCGGATCTGCCGATGATCGATACCGTGATCGTCGAGGTGCCGAACCCGGGCCATCCTTATGGCGTCCGTGGCGTCGGCGAAACCTCGATCGTGCCGCCGATGGCGGCGATCGCGAACGCGGTGTCGGCGGCGGCAGGTTTGCGACTGACCGAACTGCCGATGTCGCCGCCGCGTATCCTCAAAGCCTTGGCGGGCTAGGGCGATCGCAGCGGGCAACCAGCAGACGATCGAGGTTCGTCTCAGCGGTTCGCTGAAGACGCAAGCCGGCGGTCGCGAGCGGGTCCAGGTCGAAGGCCGCAACATCCGCGAGATTCTCGATAGTCTCGCGGAATGTTGCCCCGAATTGAAACCGTTGATCGCGCGCGGCGTTGCCGTGGCGATCAACGGCGAAATTTATCGCGACGCATGGTTCCAGCCGATCGCGGCCGACAGCGAAGTCTATATCCTCCCCAAGATGGCGGGCGGCTAGCGCCAGAACGGCCGGTCGCACTCCGCGCGCACGTCGTCCGCACTGAGCCCGATATCGTCGAGCAGCCGCCGGTCGAGCCGCGCGAGCGCGCGGCGTTGCCGCCTGCGTTCGAGCGCCGCGACGAGCGCGCGCAAAAACATTCCGACGGATGCCGTGGCGAGCCCCTCGCGATGTCGCGCGCCTGGATATGCCTGTTCATTTACGACCATCGTCCCTTGTCCCGAAAACGGGTCATCCGATGCGCGCCAAACTGCCTGAGCCATGGCCTGTCGTCCCGGCCGAACGCTTCGTTCGCGGCCGAAGCATCGGACGAGGCGAGGCCCGGCGGGATCGGTTAGACTGATGCCATGGTTGCGAATAACGGCCTCACGCTCGATCTCGCCACGGTCGGCCATCTGGTCGGCGACGTCGCGCGGGCGAGCATGCTGGCGGCACTCCTCGAAGGGCGTGCGCTGACGGCAGGCGAACTCGCATTCTGCGCCAACATCTCGGCGCAGACCGCGAGCGCGCATCTTGCGAAGCTGGTGGATGGTGGCTTGCTCGCGCGCGCCAGCCAGGGCCGGCATCGCTACTTCCGGCTGGCCTCGCCCACGGTCGGCCGGATGCTGGAAAGCATGGCAGTGGTCGCCGCGACCGAGACGCCGCTGCGCCATCGCCGCACCAGCCGGATGGACGAGAAACTGCAATATGCGCGCTGCTGCTACGACCATCTCGCCGGCAGGCTCGGCGTTGCCATTGCCGATGCGATGGTCGCGCAGGATCTGATCCTGCTGGCGGACGATGGCGGCATGGTGTCCGATCCGGGTCGCCGGTTTCTCGAACGCTTCGGCATCGCGACCGCCTCGCTCGAGGCGCAGCGCCGCTGCTTCTGCCGGCCGTGTCTCGACTGGACAGAGCGCCGCCCGCATCTTGCCGGCGCGCTGGGTGCCGCGCTGCTGGACAGGATGTTCGAACTCGGCTGGATCGACCGGATCAAGGACAGCCGCGCTCTGTCGGTATCGGCCGCCGGTGCGCGCGGCCTCAGCGATCGTTTCGGGATCGGTGCGAGCGGGCGGGCGTCGGTTCAGCCGTCGCTGGCGGCGACGGGATAGACCGCGAGTTTGTCGATCCGTCGGCCGTCGAGATCGAGCACCTCGAAGCGGGTACCGCGATACACGAAGCTCTCGCCCTCGCGCGGCAGGCGGCCGAGCCGATGCAGCACGAAGCCGCCCACCGTGTGAAACGTGCCCTCGGCTTCGAGATCACGCAGGCCGGTCTTATCCTCGAACTCGTCGAGCGGCATCATGCCATCGACCAGCCACGAACCGTCGTCGCGCCCGACAATCATCGGTTCGACCACCTCGCCGCGCTCGGGCAGATCGCCGGCGATCGCCTCGAGAATATCGGTCGGCGTCAGGATGCCCTCGGTCATGCCATATTCGTCGACCGCGATCGCCATGTGGATGCCTTCGCGGCGGAAGCGATCGAGCAGACGCAGGACCGGCATCGATTCCGGTACGATCAGCGGCGACATCATGACGCTGCGCAGGTCGACCTTTTCACCGCCAAGCGAAGCGGGCACGAGATCCTTCATGTGAACGACGCCGATCGGATGATCGACCGTGCCTTCGCAGACCAGCAGCCGCGAATGCTTCGTCTGGCGCAACTTCGCTGCGATCGCTTCCGGCGTATCGTTTATATCGAGCCAGAAGAGATCGGTACGCGGCGTCATCACCGCCCGGACCTGCCGGTCGGTAAGGCGCAGTACGCCTTCGATCATCGCCTGTTCTTCCGGCACGAACACACCCGCTCGCGTACCTTCGGCGATCATCGATTTGAGTTCTTCTTCGGTGATCGGCTGGCGATGGACGCCCTTGAGCCCGAGCAATGCCAGCACATTTTCGGTCGAGACCTTGAGCAACCACACCGCCGGTCCGGCGGCCTGCGCCAGAATCTTCATCGGGCGCGCGACTCGGGCAGCGATTCGCTCCGGCTTCGCCAGCGCAACGCGCTTGGGCACGAGTTCGCCGACGATCAGCGTCACGTAGGTAACGGCGATCACCGTCAGTGCAAAGCCGACCTCTTCACCCCGGGGTGCGATGAACGGAATGGTGTCGAGCCAGCGGCCGATCCGTGCGGCAATCGTGGCGCCGCCGAACGCGCCGGCTAAAATACCGACCAGTGTGATGCCGATCTGCACCGACGACAGGAATCGCCCGGGATCGGCGATCAGCTGGAGGGCGATGCGCGCGCCGCGGTCGCCGCCCGAGGCCATGCGTTCGAGCCGCGCGCGGCGCGACGACACGACGGCCAGCTCCGACATGGCGAGCATGCCGTTGAGGACGATGAGCACAAGCAGGATGAGAATTTCAAGATACAACATGAACGATGGCGCAGGCTCGGTCGGAAACTTCGGCCGCGCGGGGCTCTCCTCGGTCGCTTGCAGATACCGCTGCAATCGGCGCATCCGCCCTGCGCTGGTGATTGGACGCATCGGAACAATATGATCCACCCGTCGCCCCGGCAACCTTGCACCCGCCGGAACGGCCCCCTAGGCTCCGCGCCGGTCGCAAACGCGCGGGATCGGGAGAACAGCATCATGGCAAAGCAGGCGCGGGTCGGGCTCATCGGCGCCGGTCTCATGGGCCACGGCATCGGCAAGAATATTGTCGAGAAGGGTCATGAGCTGGCGGTCCTGGCGCATCGCAACCGGACGCCGGTCGAGGATCTCGTCAAACGCGGTGCGCGCGAGCTATCCGATGCGCGCTCAATCGCCGCGGAAAGCGATGTCGTGGTCACTTGCGTGACCGGTTCGCCGCAGCTCGAATCGGTGGTCTATGGCGAAACGGGCCTGCTGGCCGGTGCCCATCGCGGGCTGACCGTGATCGACTGCACGACGGCCGATCCCAATTCGACGGCGAAGCTCGCCGTCGCGTTCGACCAGGTCGGCGCTCGTTTCATCGATGCGCCGCTGACCCGCACGCCGAAAGAGGCCGAAGCCGGCAAGCTCGCGGTCATGGTCGGCGGCGATGCGGCGATTATTGCCGAGATCCGTCCCATCCTCGAATGTTTTGCCGATACGATCGTTCATGCCGGCGGCGTCGGGGCCGGACACAAGCTAAAGCTGGTCAACAACTTCCTCGGGCTCGGAGTCGCAGCATTGGTCGCCGAGGCGTTGTGTGCGGCGAAGAAGGCCGACATCGACATGAAAGCACTCGAAGCGGTGGTTGTCTCGGGCGGCGCCAACAGCGTGATGTTCCAGCGCCTGATGCGGCTGGTGTTCGACGACGACGACAGTGCGGCGCAATTCGCGATCGGTAATGCGGAAAAAGATCTGCGTTACTACACCGACATGACGCGCACGATGCCGGTCACCTCGATGCTTGGCGAAACCGTGCACCAGACCTATCTGCTTGCCTGTGCGATGGGCCGGCGCGATCAGTTCGTGCCGCGGCTTGTCGATCTCATGGGCGAGATCAACAAGATCACGATCCGCGCCAGCAAGTAGGCCCGGGCAGGCACCCGACAGATCGCGCGTTTTGGCATCGCGCCGCAAGCTCGTTTAACCTGCGCCATGGCCAGGAAATCCAGCGAACCCAAACTCTGGATCCGGATCGATCTCGGTGCCGGCGAGAAGATCGGCCCGGGCAAGATCGCGCTGTTGCGGGCGGTCGACGAGCATCAATCGATTTCGGCCGCGGCCCGGGCGCTGAGTATGTCGTATCGGCGGGCCTGGCTGTTGATCGAGGCGATCGGCCAAAGCCTCAACGGGCCCGTGGTCGAAACCCATGTCGGCGGCCGCGAGCGGGGCGGCGCCGTCCTGACCCCGCTCGGCCGCGATCTGCTGGCGCGCTATGACGAGATCCAGAGCGTGGCGAGCAAGGCCGCGACCCCGGCGCTGCGCCGTCTTGCGACGCTGGGTCGCCGCCGCGGCTGAAGCGACCGCGCTGTCGTCAGGAGATATCGGTGGCCCGATCGGTTGCGAGACTGCGGCGGTCGATCGTGACCGATTTGATCACGGCATAGAGCGCGGTGCCCGGTTGCAAACCGAGCCGCTCCAGCGAGCGACGGGTAATGCGCGCGATCAGAAGCGTGCCGCCGCAGGCAATCTGCACGTCGATATGGGGGCTGGAATCGGGCCGGATTTCGGTCACGGTGCCGCGCAGCACGTTATTGGCGCTGATGGAATGCGGTTTCTCGAGCGCCAGCATCACGTCGCGGGCGCGAATGCGTACGCGCACCGTCGCGCCGATCGATCCCTCGATTCCCGGTACCCAGAACCGGCCGCCGTCGAACGTGAGCGCGGTCATCTGATCCTGCAGGTCATGCGTTTCGATGCGCGCCTCGAACACCGCGCCGGCCTCGATCGGGCCGGTCAGCGGAAACAGATCGAGCCGCGCCATCAGGTCGAACACGCTGCCCGATGCGACGACCCGCCCTGAATCGAGCACCACCATATGGTCGGCGAGCCGCGCAACCTCGTCGACCGCATGGCTCACATAAAGCATCGGTATGCCGGCCTCGTCCCGCAGCCGTTCGAGATAGGGCATGATCTCGGCGCGGCGGCCCTGATCGAGACCGGAGAGCGGTTCGTCGAGCAGCAGCAACCGCGGTTCGGCCAGAAGCGCGCGGCCGAGGGCGATGCGCTGGCGCTCGCCGCCCGACAGATGGCGCGGCCGGCGGTCGAGTATCGCAGCGATGCCAAGCAACGAGACGATTGCATCGAAGGGTGCGGCGGTTCTGCCTGCGGCGCAGCGCCGTGCGCCGAACAGCAGATTGTCGCGCACATCGAGATGGGGGAACAGCCGCGCATCCTGAAAGACATAGCCGATGCGCCGCTGTCGTGCCGGCAGGTTCACGCCGCGCTTCGAATCGAACAGGACATCGCTGTCGATTGCGATGCGGCCCGCTTGCGGGCGGAGCAATCCGGCAATCGCATTTACGATGGTGGTTTTGCCGGCACCGGAAGGTCCAAACAACGCGGTGATGCCCGGCCGCTCGATTTTAAAATCGACATCGAGCGCAAAGGCGCCGAGCCGATGTCGCAAAGCGAGAGCGAGAATCATCGGCCGTGCAACGTCCGGACGCGGCGCGCGGCCAGTTCGGACAGAATGAGGCCGATCAGCGCGAGTGCGATCGCAAGCAAGGCAAGCCGGCCGGCCGCCGCCTCGCCGCCGGGCGTCTGGATCGCCGTGTAGATCGCGAGCGGCAACGTGCGCGTCTCGCCGGGGATGTTCGACACGAAGGTGATAATCGCGCCGAATTCGCCGAGGCTCGCGGCGAAGGCGGTGATTGCACCGGCAATGATGCCGGGCAGCGCGAGCGGCAATGTGATGTTCACGAACCGGTCGATCGGACCGGCGCCGAGCGTTTCGGCCGCCGCGTCGAGGCCGGGATCGATCGCCTCGATCGAAAGACGGATCGCCCGCACCTGGAAGGGGAAGCTGATGATTGCGGCGGCGAGTGCAGCCCCGGTCCAGCTGAAGACGAAGCGGATATCGAATGTCTCGAGCAGCCAGGCGCCAACCGGCGCGCGCGTACCGAAGGTGATCAGCAGCAGATAACCGATCACGACCGGCGGCAATACGAGCGGCAGATGCACCAGCCCGTCGACAAGGATTTTTCCGGGGAAGCGGCAGCGCGCCAGCAGCAAGGCGACGGCAATGGCGAACGGGAGGGCACAGGCGACAGCCACCACTGCGATGCGGAGGCTGAGCCAGAGCGCCTCCAGTTCGGCGTCGCTCAACAGGCCCGATGTCGGATCAGTCATTCGCCGAGAAGCCGTATTTCCGGAATGTTTCGAAACCTTCTGGCCCCGTTACATAGCGGAAGAAGGCGTGGGCGTCCTCGCCATTCTGGCCGGCGATCATCGCGAACGGATAAGTGATCGGCGTATGCGAATCCGCCGGGAACGACCCGATAACCCGAACCTTGTCGGAGATTGCGGCGTCGGTCGCATAGACGATACCGAGCGGAGCCTCGCCGCGTTCGACCAGCACGAGCGCCGCGCGCACATCTTCCGCGTGGGCGAGGCGGGGTTCCACTGCGGCCCAGAGCCCGAGCGATTCCAGCGCCTCCTTGGCATAGATGCCGGCCGGCACATGGTCGGGATCGCCGACGGAGAGACGCCCGTCCACGCCGAGCAGCGCGCCGAGATCGGTCGAGCCGTTGATCGTAATGTCGCCGGCCGCGCTATCCGCCGGTACGATCAGAACCAGGCTGTTGCCGATTGGGCTCACGCGCGTATCGGCTTCGATGAGATTTCGTTCAGCCAGATAATCCATCCATTTCTGGTCGGCCGCGGCGAAGATCTGTGCCGGCGCGCCGGCCTCGATCTGCTTTGCCAATGCCGAGGAAGCGGCGAACGAGAACCGCACCGTTTTGCCGGTTTCGGCTTCGTATTGTGCCCCGATCTCCTCGATCGCGTTGGTCAGGCTCGCCGCCGCGAGGATCGTCAGCGCGTCGCTCTGCGCGCTGACGGCCGGAATGCCGCAGAACAAGGCAATAGTAAGTGCCGCACCGACGATCGACGATCTCAGACGACGCATGGAGCTCCCTGGGCACATCGCTATATCCAATAGAATATAACGGAGGGGTGCCGGAACGGCAACGACGGGTGCCGGTCGCTGCCCGGACCCTAAGTGTGGTGAATGCGGGGCTCGTGAATCGCCAGCAGTATGCGGCCACGCACCGGTTCGCGCCGTTCGAGGCGCAGCCCGGCCTCGCGATCGTCCAGCAGCCGGAAGCCAGACGCGTTCAGGTCCGCGCGCACGGCCGCTGGATAGTGACGATAGCGCTGCCCGGGGCCGAGATCGAAAGGATCGATCGTCCCTTCTTCGATCGTGAAGGCAAGAATGCCGCCGGATGCGATTCGCGATGCCGCGGCGATAAACGCCGGCTTGAGATCGCCCAGATAGTTGAAGACATCCGACGCAATCACGAGGCCGTAGCGCTGCTCCGCAGCATGGGCCTTTTCGAGCAGGTCGCCGGTTCGCACGCTGTCGTAAACATTCTTTCGCGTCGCCTCGTCGATCATGCGCGGCGACAGATCGATGCCGTCGAGCCGTTGCGCCAGCGGCCGGAAGATTTCACCGGCAAGGCCGGTGCCGCAGCCGAGATCGAGGATCGAGAGCGGCGTTGCCAGGCGATCGCGATGATCCGTGACCGCGTCGTACAGCAATTGTGGGGCCCGATAGTCCAGCCGCCCGAGCAGCGATTCCTCGAACAGCGTCGCAACGCCGTCGAACAGGGCCTTCACATAGGCCGCTGGCAATCGCGGCGGTGTTGGGGCCGCACCCATCATGGCGAGCCGGGCGGCAGCACCGAAGCGGTCGGCGGGGTCGATCGCAAGGCAGCGACGATAAGCCGATATGGCATCGTCAAGAGTACCAAGCTGTTCGCAGGTTTCGGCAAGGACGAACCAGGCATCGACCCAGTCCGGTTGGAGCACGCAAGCCGCATCGGCAGCTTCGCGTGCGCCGGCCAAATCGCCTTCGTCCTTGAGCGCCAAGGCGAGATCGAGCCGACGCCCGGCCTGGCGGAAGGTTTCGTCCATCGAATCTTCTGGATCGGTTGGGTTCTGGGCGCATCATGCCAGCCTGGCTCGGATCGGGCCAAGCATCGTGGGCGTATCCAACAGAAAACGGCCCGCTCTGCCATGAGCGGGCCGTTCCGGTTCGACCGAAGTCGTCGAGCGCGCTCACATCTCGCTCGAATCAGTCTCGTCGTTGAAAGTCTCGTTCCACGTGGCCTCGAAGTCGTCCCAGGCCTCGATCATGGTCTCGCGAGCGCCTTCCCACTCTTAGTCGACAGCCGCCTGGGTCTCCGCCCAAGTCTCCTCGGCAGTCTGCCAGGAGGACTCGACGGCAGGCAGCGCGTCATCAGTCACCGTCGTCTCGCTGTTGCGAAGCGAATGCACCTCTGTCGACCGCTCGTCCATCACGGCCTGCATCTGCGTTTCATAGTCGCTCCGCGGCACCGTCGTATCCGGCAACGCACTGGCTTCGTTGGTGTCGCCCGCGGCGAGCTGGATGTATTCCGCTGCGAACGCATAGTGCGACTCGATCGAGCTGGCACCTACCAGCAGCGCACCAACCGTAAATCCAACGGCGAGGGATCCCGCAAACTTTTTCATGATTGTTCTCCTGTCGTCGATTTCAGTCAGACTCGAGCCTGCACCATGCCGGCTCACCATGTAGTGCCGGTTACTTCCAGATCGGTTCGCCGAGATCGAGATCTTCTTCTTCCGTCAGGGCACCGATCGCGGCGCCCGCGGCACCGCCGAGCAGTGCACCGCCGCCGACACTGCCACCGGTCAGAGCCGCACCCGCAGCGCCGGCACCGGCGCCGATACCCGCACCTGAAAGCGCACGGTCACCCTGCGAATTGCCGCAGGCGGCGAGCGGGCCAAGGGCGAGAATTGTAACGGCGATCAAAGCTAAGCGTTTCATGATGTGCTCCTGTAGTTGGGTTGTACGCACAAAGATGTGCGCTCCTTCAGCCCCCGTTTTGGACGGTCTGCCGGCACTGTGCGACCATGCCGTCCATCGTCGCCTTTACCGTGGCGTCGTTGGGGTCGGCTTCGTAGCGCTGCACCAGCTGGTCGTACTCTGCCATCGTCCAGTCGGACTGCATGTTGCTTGCAACGCAGCCGCACATCTCTGTGCAGTAATCTGCGCGCTGACTTTGCTGGCACGATGCGGTGCAATCCGCGCGGTAACTACTTAACACCGGCTCCGGAATGGATTCCGCCTGTGCGGCAAACGACGCGATACAAAAGCCGGCGGCAAGAATTGCTAATCTCATTAGTAGCTCCCTTACTCAGATATCGAACCGCGACGCATTGGTTCGATGCAGTTCCATTTAAGGGTGGTACTACGCGCCGCAACCCGGTCGTTGTGGCAAGGCTGCGACCACGCGCCATATCGGCGGATTTGAACGCTTAATGTCCGAAATCATTGGACTAACGGCGATGTGGCAATGATGTGATCCCGATCCTATCACGGTATTTTTGTGACCGGTGTCGATTGAATTTACGCCATATCGCCGCCAATTGTTGAACAGTGGGCTCCGCGCTATTTGATGTAGCGCAATTTTGGAAAATGGCGCGCACGCATCGATCATGCGTCGCAGTGCAAGAGGGGGTGGGGCGATGTTTGGCGAGCTTATCGCAGCAGAATTTTCGACACTTACAATCTTGGTTCGCCTGGGCGCTGCCGTCCTGCTCGGTGGCATCATCGGGTTTGAGCGTGAGATGAAGGGTCGGCCGGCCGGTCTGCGGACGAACATGATGGTTTCGCTCGCGGCGGCAAGCTTCACACTCCTGACGGCCGAGTTCGTAATGGAAGCCAAGGAGGTCGGCGATATCGAGATCGATCCGCTGCGCGTCATAGAAGCGGTGATTGCGGGTGTTGCATTTCTCGGTGGCGGCGCCATCATTCGCGGTGGCGACCAGGTGCACGGCCTCACCACAGGTGCCAGTTTGTGGATGGCCGGCGCCGTCGGCGTTGCGGCCGGCGCGGGCTATTTCAAGCTTGCGGCGATCGGTGTGGGTTTCGCCGTGTTCATTCTTATTGTTCTAGGGTTGTTTGAGCGTCACGCGCTCGGCACCGAAGCGCCGCCGCTGCGGCCTGAAGACGCCAAGGGAGAAAAGGACTGACGCTCGCTACCCGGCGATGTTCGCGCCGGCAATGTTTGCGCCGGCAATGTTTGCGCCGGCAATGTCTGCGATGGAATGAAAGGAGATCGATATCATGCTTGGCTGGGCTCTGACGTTTCTGGTAATCGCATTGGTCGCGGCGGTGTTCGGCTTCGGCGGCATAGCAGCGACGGCGGCGGGGATCGCCAAAATCCTGTTCGTGATTTTCCTGATCCTGTTCGTTGTCTCGGTCGTCGTCCATCTGGTTCGCGGCCGGCGGCCGCCGGTATGACCATCGACCACCGCGACATTGGGGCGACTTCCGGGCGGTGCCGGATCAGGGTCCGGCCGGGGGCCCACTCGCCATCCGGGGCGTGTCTTTCCTATACTCGATCCACTTAATCGAGTATCGGGTGCCATCCATGATCAGTCAGAAAGCGAAATACGCGCTCCGGGCGATGATCGCCCTCGCGCGTTTGCCCGTTGGCGAAACCGTTCAGACCCAGGACCTGGCCGATACCGCGGCCGTTCCGAAGCGGTTTCTCGAGCATATCCTGCTCGATCTGAAGGCGCGGGGCCTGGTGACCAGCCGCCGCGGCAAGAAGGGCGGTTATGCGCTCCTGAAGGCGCCGGAATCGATCACCTTTGGCGCGGTCCTGCGCATCATCGACGGGCCGATCGCGCCGTTGCCATGCCTCTCCCAGACGGCTTACCGGCGCTGTCCCGATTGCCCTGACGAGGACGCCTGCGAGATCCGCCATGTCTTCGATAAGGCCTACGAGGCCACCCGGCGCGTACTCGATAAATTGACCCTGCAGGATGCGATGACAGGGATCGACGAGCAGAAACCGAAGAGTTCGGCTCAGGCTGAAATTATGCAAGGAATTGGAATATAAAGACAAATCGACATTTTGCAGTGTCTTGACAAAGTCGACCAAATAGATAGAGATACTCGTGTATTCGATCACAGGGAGGCTGCTATGCGAATACTTCATGGTTTTGCGGTCGGCGCCTTTGCTGTCGCTGTCATCGTTTTGGGAAGTACCTTGGCGCCGGCCCATGCTCAGGACAGTATCAATAACGTCTCTTACGATCCCACCCGGGAACTCTATAGGGAGTACGCCGAATACTTCGCCGAGTACTGGCTGGAGACGACGGGGCGGACGGTCGAGATTAGCAACAGCCACGGCGGGTCCGGCGCGCAGGTCCGGTCCGTGAACGAGGGGGTGCCGGCCGACGTGGTGACCTTCCCGCTCGAAGGCGACATCCGCGGTATCGAAGCAACCGGGCTCATCGAGCCGGGCTGGCAGGACGAATTTCCGGCGGCGTCCTCGCCCTACGCCTCGACAATCGTCCTGCTTGTGCGCGGCGGTAATCCCAAGAACATCCATGACTGGGACGACCTCGCGCGGGACGATGTCGTTGTGATCACGCCGAACCCCAAGACCTCGGGCGGCGCCCGTTGGAACTATCTCGCGGCCTGGGCCTTTGCCCTCGAGCAGAACGGCGGCGACCAGCAGAAAGCACAGGAGTTCGTCGCCTCGATATACCGAAACGTGGCGGTGCTCGATACGGGCGCCCGCGGCTCGACCAACACGTTCGTTCAGAACAAGGTCGGCGACGTCCTGATCGCATGGGAGAACGAGGCGCTCCTGTCACTCAAGGAGTTCGGCGAGGGCGAATACGAGATTGTCGTTCCGTCTGTCTCGATCCTCGCGGAAGTCAAGGTGGCCGTTGTCGACAAGAATGTCGACGCCGAGGGAACGCGCGAGGTGGCTCAAGCCTTTCTCGAGCAGCTCTACACGCCGGAAGCGCAGCAGATCTTCGCCCGGAATTTCTATCGACCGCTCCATCCGGAGTATGTCGACGCGGCCGACCTCGCTGTCTTCCCCGAGGCCAAACTGGTCACGGTCGGCGACGTGTTCGGCGGATGGGCCGTGGCACAGCCCACTCATTTCGACGATGGGGGCATCTTCGACGAGATCTATTCGCTGAACTGAGTTTTGTGCGGCCTGCCAACTTTTGGAAGTATCGGGGGGGCTGGTTCATGGGGCGAATTCGATTCCGGGAGCCGACTATTATTCCGGGTTTCCGGCTGACCTTCGGTTTCACGATTTTCTATCTGTCGCTCATCGTGATAATTCCGATCGTCGGTCTCTACATCAAAACGTTCGAGCTCGACTGGGCGTCGTTCCGGGAGATCATCACCGGGCCGCGCTTTCTGGCCGCGATGAAGCTGAGCTTTGGCGTCTCGCTGCTCGCCGCTTTGTTCAATGTCATCATCGGCGTAATGATCGCCTGGGTGCTGGTACGTTATCGCTTCTTCGGCCGGCGCATCCTCGACGCCATCATCGATCTGCCCTTCGCCCTGCCGACCGCGGTCGCCGGCATTGCGCTCACCGCGCTTTATGTTCCTGCGGGCTGGATCGGCCGCCTGTTCGAACCGTTGGGCATTGCGATCGCGTTTACGCCGATCGGCATCTGGATTGCTCTCGTCTTCATTGGCCTGCCCTTTGTGGTACGCACCGTGCAGCCGGTCTTGGAGGATTTCGACCGCGAGGTCGAGGAAGCGTCTGCTACGCTCGGCGCCAAGCGGCGAACGACAATTTTGCGCGTCATATTACCGCCGCTGATCCCGGCGATCCTGACTGGCTTCGCGCTTGCGTTTGCGCGGGCGGTCGGTGAATACGGCTCGGTCATCTTCATCGCAGGCAATCTTCCGCGACAGACCGAAATCCTGCCGCTGCTCATCGTCTTTCGCCTGGAGGAACGTCAGTATCCTGCCGCTGCGGCGATTGCTGCGGTCATGCTCACCGCGTCGTTCGTCATCCTGCTGCTCATCAACCTGATCCAGGTGTGGAGCCAGAGGAGGTTCGGCAATGGCTGAGACAGCGAGCGGGCTGTCAGCCGCCTCCGCGCAACCGGCGCGCGGCTTCCGCTCCGCGCTCACCGAGGCGCGGCCGGTCAGGATCGTTCTCATTGCGCTCACGGTCCTGATTCTTGCGGTGTTCCTGGTCCTGCCTCTTATCATCATCTTTGTGCAGGCCCTGGACCTTGGTCTCGGTCAGGCGCTCGCGACGTTTCAGGATCCCGATGCGATATCCGCAATCCTGCTTACGCTTCTTGTCGCGGTCATCGCGGTTCCCTGCAATCTCATCTTCGGAATCGCCGCGGCCTGGGCGATCGCCAAATTTCGCTTTCGCGGTCGGGCGTTCCTTATCTCGCTGATCGATTTGCCATTCTCGGTGTCGCCCGTCGTCGCCGGTCTCGTCTACATCCTTTTGCTTGGTCCATTCACGCCTGTCGGCGCCTGGCTTCTCGAGGATTTCGGGGTTCGTATCATCTTTGCCGTGCCGGGTGTCGTGCTCGCCACGATCTTCGTCACCTTCCCCTTCATCGCTCGCGAGTTGATCCCGCTGATGCAGGAGCAGGGAACGGGCGACGAGGAGGCGGCACTGTCGCTCGGAGCCAGCGGCTGGCAGACCTTCTTCTTCGTGACGCTGCCCAACGTGAAATGGGCGCTGCTCTATGGCGTGCTGCTCTGCAACGCGCGCGCCATGGGCGAATTCGGCGCTGTATCGGTCATCTCGGGCAGGCTCAGAGGCGAGACGGTGACCATGCCGTTGCAGATCGAGCTTTACTACCAGGAGTTCCGGGCCCTGGCACAGGTGTCGGCCTTCAGCATGGCGGCTGTGCTCGCGGGTCTCGCGCTCGTGACGCTGGTGATCAAAACCTGGTTCGAATGGCGCTACGCCGACCAGCTTGCCGCGGCCGGAAAGGGTCATTGAGGAGATTTCCATGGAACTGAGGGTCGTCAACGTCCGCAAGGAATTCGATCGCTTTCCTGCGCTGCACGATGTGTCGCTCGACATTCAATCTGGTGAGCTGATCGCGCTGCTCGGACCTTCGGGCTCGGGCAAGACGACGCTTCTGCGCCTGATCGCCGGTCTCGAATTTCCCACCGAGGGCGCGATCTATTTCGGCGACGAAGACGCCTCGCGTAAATCGGTACAGGAACGCAATGTCGGATTCGTCTTCCAGCAGTACGCGCTATTCCGCCACATGACGGTGGCCGAGAACATCGGCTTCGGGCTCAAGGTGCGGCCAGGCTCTTCGCGGCCGCCAAAGGCGGAGGTCCGCCGTCGCGCCTCCGAGCTGCTCGACCTCGTCCAGCTCTCGGGGCTCGAGAAGCGTTATCCGAACCAGCTTTCCGGTGGCCAGCGCCAGCGCGTCGCATTGGCGCGCGCGCTCGCCATCGAGCCGCGGGTGCTGCTTCTCGACGAGCCTTTCGGCGCGCTCGATGCGAAGGTGCGGAAGGAATTGCGCCGCTGGCTGCGCGAGATTCACGATCGCACCGGCCACACGACGGTGTTTGTCACCCACGACCAGGAAGAGGCGCTGGAGCTTGCCGACCGGGTCGTCGTCATGAGTCAGGGACGCATCGAGCAGGTCGGCACCGCCGACGAAGTCTATGACCGGCCGGCTTCTCCGTTCGTCTTCGGCTTCATCGGTGAGTCGAACATCATTCCGGTTTCGATCCGCGGCGGTCGCATCCTTATCGACGGCAGCGAACTGGCATTGCCCGGAACCGCGCTGCCCGACGGTCCGGCACGACTCTTTCTCCGACCGCATGGCGTCGTGATCGACCCGACCGGCGGCGGCGGCATCACCGGCAAGGTGGTGTCCTCGCGGCGTCATGGTGCGTTGCGCCGCGTCGAGATCGCCGTCGGCGACGCCGGGCACCGGATCGAGGTCGATCTGCCGGCGGCGCTCAATGCGCGCTCGCTCGGCACGGTTTCGGTTCAACCGCAGCACTGGGAGATCTATCCCGACGCTTAGGCCCAGCTCGAATGGTGACGCTCGTCGGCCGAAGACACCCCTAAGTCTTTATAAAATCTGCGCTGGTCCAAGGGCTTTGGCGACGAACCCGGGCTTTGTTGCAGTGCATCGAAATCACGCGCGCGATGGCGGGGAACCGCCGGTTTTTGACTTGACGGGAAAATTGGCCCGCATAAATCTATTGTCGGACGTTACATGTTTGTCGCGCGTACCTCTCCCGGCTGCTCCGGCAGCCAAGACGGTTGCTCCCTGACATTGTGAACGTTACCCGGGCGGGTCGCTCACGGAGGTGTCTCGTCTGTAGCTTACCTGCAGAGGAGTGGCTTATGGCTACCGGAACTGTGAAGTGGTTCAATGCCGAGAAGGGCTACGGGTTCATTCAACCCGACGATGGCTCCAAAGATGCGTTCGTCCATATATCTGCCGTTGAGAAGGCCGGTCTGCGCAGCCTGCGCGAGGGCCAGAAAGTCACCTACGAACTCGTGCCCGGCCGCAACGGCAAGTCTGCCGCGGACAATCTCATCGTCCAGGACTGACATCTCTCGCCGCTTTCGATGGTGGCAGCGAGGGCCGCGCCGGGCGATCCCTGGAGCGGCCTTCACTTTTTGGACATAGGGCGATATCGCCGCTGCGGCCGATCCCTCACCGAAACATGACGGGCTAAAGACAGGCCGCACGCGACGCATGGTAGGCGGCGCCCATCTCGACGGGCGGGCCGCGGCGCGATCCGGGTTGATCCGACGATTAGAATCGCCGGTGCGCGACCGCTTTTGCACTCCTTGCGTCAGCAGAGCCCCTTAATCGGGCGCGTCGTCCGGCGGACATGCGCCGGCCTGCCACTGCGCGGCGCCCGCTAATAGCGACTGGATCGCTTCCAAAGGTCTCTATAAAGTAGCGGCAGACCGCAAGCGCATGCCGAGCACGGGACGATGTCCCGGCCGGGCCCGATAAAGAAGGCCATCGCGATGTGTTTGTGCGGACTAACGATGCCACAGGGAGGCAAGCATGCTTGAAATCAGATATTGGCAGCAGCAGGTTGCGAAGGGCCGGATCAGCCGTCGCGAATTCTTGGGTCGGGCCGCTGCACTCGGCGTTACAACCGCGCTCGCCACGACGATGCTTGCCGAAGTCGGCAAGGCGCAGGAACCGAAACAGGGCGGCTTCGCCCGCTTCGGTATGGCGCATGGCGCAACAACCGATTCACTCGACCCCGGCACCTGGCCGGACACGTTCATGCAGTGTGCCTTCTACGGGGCAGCCGCGAACGGGCTCACGGAAATCGATGCAGACGGCAACGTTGTCGGCGATCTGGCTGCGAGCTTTGAGTCGGCCGATGGCGCGACGCGCTGGATCTACAAGCTGACGCCCGGCGTCACGTTCCATAACGGACGCGACGTGACCTCTAACGATGTGGTCGCCTCGATCCACCACCACATGGGTGAGGAGTCGCAGTCGGCTGCCAAGTCGCTGCTCGAAGCGGTAACGAGCGTCGAAGCCGATGGGCCGGATACGGTGATCTTCACGCTGGCCGCGGGCAACGCCGACTTTCCGTATATTACCAGCGACTATCACCAGCCGATCATGCAGGCGAACGACGACGGCACGGCCGACTGGCAGTCCGGCGTCTGGACCGGCCCGTTCGTGCTTGAATCGTTCGAGCCCGGGGTGAACGCCAAGCTCAAGCGGAATCCCAACTACTTCAAGGATGGCAAGCCGTACTTCGACGAGGTCGAGTTCCTGGCGATCACCGACATTGCGGCCCGCACCAACGCGCTCACGACCGGTGAAGTGCACTGGATTGGCCGCGCCGACCTGAAGACGCTCAGCCTGCTCGAGCGCAATCCCGATATCGCCATCACCGAAGTGACCGGCTATGGCCACTATGTGTTGCCGATGAACTGCACCATGGCGCCGTTCGACAATGTCGACGTACGTCAGGCATTGAAGTACAGCTTCAACCGGCAGCAGATCGTGGACAAGATCTTCCTCGGCCACGCCGCCGCGGGCAACGACAACCCGATCGCGCCGACCGTGAAGCACGCCATCAATCCGGAGCCGGTCTATAACTATGATCCGGAAAAGGTGAAGTTCCACTTGAACAAGGCGGGGCTGTCTTCGCTCGATGTTGACCTGTCGGTGGCCGATGCGGCCTTCACCGGCGCGGTCGATGCTGCTGTTCTGATGCAGCAGGATGCGGCAGCCTGCGGCATCAACATCAACGTGGTGCGCGAGCCGAACGACGGTTACTGGGACAATGTCTGGCTGAAAAAGGGCTGGTGTGCGTCCTACTGGAGTGGCCGGCCGACCTGCGACTGGATGTTCTCGACCACGTATGCGCCCGACGCAGCATGGAACGAAACGTTCTGGAAGAACGAGCGCTTCAACGAACTTCTCCTGACGGCCCGCGCCGAGACCGATGAAGAAAGCCGCGGCGCGATGTATGGAGAGATGCAGCAGATCGTCCACGACGACGGTGGCGTTGTTGTCCTCGTCTTCAACAACTTCGTCGACGCAAATTCGAAGACGTTGGCGCACGGGAAGGTGGCGGCGAACTGGGAAGCCGACGGCCTCAAGATCGCCGAACGCTGGTGGTTCGCGTAAGCGTCTGATCGTGAGATCGGGCGGGGCGTCGGTCTTGGGACCGGCGCCCCGATCCCAATTTCCGAAGTGGACAGACGTGATGCGCTTCTCGCAACAGAAACTTTTTTCTGAAGACCGTCTCCCCGGAGCCGGTCGGAGTGTCCGCCGGTGAACCCGGTTCTACGGACCGTGTTGCAGCGACTGGGGCTCGGCCTCGTGACGCTGTTCGTGGTCTCGGTGATCATCTTCATCGGAATCGAGCTTCTGCCAGGCGACTTCGCGAAAGCCATCCTCGGCCAGGCCGCAACACCCGACACTGTCGCTGCCTTCCAACGCACCGTCGGATTGGATAAAGCGCCGGTCGAACGGTACTTCGCCTGGATCCTCGGCGTCATTCAGGGCGATTTCGGCGTTTCGTTCTCTGGCCTCGGCGCCCTGGGCGGCGGTCAGGAGAGAACTGTCGCAAGTCTGATCGCGCCGCGGCTGTACAATACGCTCTTCCTTGCCAGCTTCACGGCGATCATCGCAGTTCCGCTCGCGTTGACCCTCGGCATACTTGCCGCCTTCTATCGCAACAGCGTCTTCGACCGCGTGGTGAATTCGCTGACGCTGACGACGATCTCGTTTCCCGAGTTTTTCGTCGCTTACATCCTGATGTACTTCCTGGCGATCAAGCTGCCGATCTTCTACTCCCTCGCCAATGTGGGCGCCGATACACCGCTGCTCGAGCGATTCGCCCGAACGACCCTTCCTGCCATGACGCTCACGTTGGTGATCGTTGCGCACATGATGCGCATGACGCGCGCGGCGATCATCAATCTGTTGGCCAGTCCCTATATCGAAATGGCGTACCTCAAGGGCACGCCGCGCATGCAGGTAATTCTGCGGCACGCGCTGCCCAATGCCTGGGCGCCGATCGCGACCGTCATCGCCTTTAACCTCGCCTATCTGGTCGTCGGCGTGGTCGTCGTCGAAGTGGTCTATGTCTATCCCGGAATCGGTCAGCTCATGGTCGATTCGGTGTCCGCGCGCGATATTCCCGTGGTGCAGGCCTGCGCCCTGATCTTCGCTGTGACCTATATCCTGCTCAATCTGGCGGCCGACATCATTTCGATCGTCACCAATCCCAGACTGTTGCATCCGCGATGAGCGCCGAGACCCCCGGTATGGCGGTGGAGCCGCCCATCGTTCGCCGTCGCCGCGGCTTCCGCAGCCGCGCCTGGCGTGGCTTGAAGAAAGCCCCGCCGACCGCCTGGTTCGGTCTCATCGTCGTTTTCCTCTATGTGTTCGTGGCTTTGTTCGCATCCTGGATTGCGCCCTTCCCGGAATCGGAAGCGACCGGTGCTGCCTTCGAGCCATGGAGCAGTGAGCATCTTCTCGGCACCGATCAGCTCGGGCGCGACATGCTGACCCGCATGATCTACGGCGCCCGCAATACAATCGGCATCGCATTCGCGACGACGATTCTGGCGTTCCTCATCGGTGGCATACTGGGCATTCTCGTTTCGATCATGCGCGGCTGGGCCGACCAGTTCGTCAGTCGGGGGGTCGATGTGGTGATGGCCATTCCGGCCCTAATCTTCGCGCTGATGCTGCTGTCGATCGTCGGCCCGTCGACGACGAACATCATTCTGATCATCGCGATCCTCGACTCCACGCGTGTCTACCGCCTGACGCGTTCCGTCGCCATGAATGTCGTGGTGATGGACTATGTCGAGTCGGCAAGGCTGCGCGGCGAGGGGCTTGGATGGATCATGGGGCGCGAGATCCTGCCCAACATCCTGCCGCCGCTGGTCGCCGAATTCGGCCTGCGCTTCTGCTTCGTGTTTCTCACGATCAGCGCGCTCTCCTTCCTCGGCCTCGGCATTCAGCCGCCGACGGCGGATTGGGGTTCGATGGTGCGCGAGAATGCCACGCTGATTTCCTATGGCGACATCACGCCGCTGCTGCCGGCGGGCGCCATCGCGCTGCTGACGGTCGCCGTGAACTTCGTCGTCGACTGGTTCCTGCACAAGACGAGCGGATTGCGCGATGACGACTGATCAGAAGACGGCACCGGCGCGCGCCAAGGGCGAAACGCTACTCGAGATCCGCAATCTGCAGATCGAAGGGCAGAGCGACGATGTCTGGCACCCGATCGTCAGGGGTGTCGATCTGACGCTGCATCGGGGCGAAGTTCTCGGCCTGATCGGCGAATCCGGTGCCGGCAAGTCGACCATTGGCCTGGCAGCGATGGGATATGCGCGGCCCGGCTGTCGCATCAGCAGCGGTTCCATCGTCTTCGACGGCATCGATCTGATGAAGGCCGATCTGGAGATTAAGAGAAAATTGTGGGGCTCGCGCATCGCCTATGTCGCGCAGAGCGCGGCGGCCGCTTTCAATCCCGCCCATCCGATCCTCGAGCAGACGATCGAGACCGGCGTGCGCGAGGGAATGCGCAATCGGGCCGAGGCGATCGCGGATGCGAAGCAGCTCTATGGGCGGCTGCGGCTGCCAGACCCGGACAAAATCGGCTATCGCTATCCGCACCAGGTATCGGGCGGGCAGTTGCAACGGGCGATGACCGCGATGGCGATGGCCTGCCGGCCCGACCTGATCGTGTTCGACGAGCCGACCACGGCACTCGACGTGACGACCCAGGTCGAGGTGCTGGCGGCGATCCGCGACATCGTCGAGCAGTTCCATACCGCAGCGATCTACATCACGCACGATCTGGCGGTGGTCGCGCAGATGGCCGACCGAATCAAGGTGCTGCGCTACGGCAAGGAAGTCGAACAGGCGCCGACGCGCGAAATGCTGACCCACCCGAAAGAGGATTATACGAAGTCGCTGTGGGCGGTGCGCGAGTTGGAGAATCCGCCGCGCGCCGGCAAGGAAATCATCCTCTCGATCGATCATGTCACCGCGAGCTACGGCAATTCGGTGACGGTGCTCGACGACGTCACGGTCAAGGTGCCGCGCGGCCGTACCGTTGCGGTGGTCGGCGAATCCGGATCGGGCAAGTCGACGCTGGCGCGGGTCATCACCGGTCTGCTGCCGCCAAGCAAGGGCCAGGTGACGTTCGAAGGCAAGCCGTTACCGCCGGCGCTCAAACAGCGCACGAAAGATAGCCTGCGCCGTATCCAGATGATCTATCAGATGGCGGATACGGCGATGAATCCGCGACACCGGGTGAGCGATCTCATCGGCCGACCGGCGGAGCTTTATCTTGGCCTCAAGGGCCGGGCGCGCGAAAAGCGGGTCATCGAGTTGCTCAATCTGATCGAGCTCGACGAAAGCTTTTACGATCGGCTACCGGCTGAGTTGTCCGGTGGTCAGAAGCAACGTGTTTGCATCGCTCGGGCGCTCGCGGCCGAGCCCGATTTGATCATCTGCGACGAAGTCACCTCGGCGCTCGATCAGATCGTGCAGGAAGGCATCCTCAAACTGCTGCTGCGCCTACAGAGCGAGCTCAACGTGTCCTATCTCTTTATCACGCACGATATCGCTACGGTTCGCGCGATCGCCGACGAGATTGTCGTCATGTATCAGGGCAAGGTCGTGCAGCAGGGCCTCAAGAACGAAGTGCTGCAGCCGCCGCACCCCGCCTATACCGAATTGCTGCTGTCGTCGGTGCCGGAGATGGATCCCGACTGGCTCAACAATCTTCTGGCCAAGCGGGCGGCCAAGCCGATCTCGGGAATCAAGCGCGCCGACGCCTGAGGCGGCCTTCCGGACAAATCGCTTTGACAGTATCGGCCGCGGCGGCAAGACTGCCGCCCTGCGGCGGGGCAGCGGCTGGAACATCATCGCATGCGGGTCATCTTTTACGCTTCGAACGGATTCGGCCTCGGCCACCTGATGCGTACGCTCGCCGTTGCGCGGCAGTTGCGCAAGCGCGTCGCGGACGCAGAGTTTATTTTCCTGACCAACTCCGAAGCCTCGCATCTGGCCTGGGACGAAGGATTCGCGACGGTCAAACTAATGTCGCGGTTTGTGCCGGCGCGCGGTCGACCCGAGCATGAGCGGATGCGCGAGGTCAATCGCGCGATCGTTCATGCAACGTTGCAATCCTTCGATCCCGACGTCATCGTGGTCGACAGCTATCCGCGCGGGGCGATGCGCGAGCTGACGCCGATGCTGCGCCACGAGAAATGCCGGCGCGTCTTCATCTATCGAGAAAAGAATCAGGAAGTCCGGCACAACGAGACGCTGATTACGATTCTCGACAAATACTACGATCTGGTGGTGGTTCCGCACCGCAAGGACGAGTTCTCGATGCCGATCCCGGAGCGGCTGCCGGTGGTGTTTACCGATGCGATCATGATCCGCGGCCGCAACGAGGCGATCGAACGGGAGAAGGCGCGGGCGCGCCTCGGCCTGCCGGCCGACGCCTTCATCGTTTATGTCGGGTTCGGCGGCGGCGGCGACAAGCAGTATCGCGAGCTCCGCGACTGGGTGCTGACCGAGACCGCGCGTCACCCCGACTGGTTGTTCGCCGTCGCGCGGCCGCCGCTGTTTCGCGGGCCGTCGCCGGCCGACGGCAGCAACCTGGTCGAGTTCACCTATTTTCCGCTGGCCGAATGCTGGCAGGCATTCGATGCGGCGATTTCGGCGCTGGGCTTCAACACGACGTCGGAACTGTTGCATCATGGCGTGCCGAGCCTGTTCATTGAGCTCAACATGCCCGACGACGACCAGGGCGGGCGGGCGGGCCGGATTGAAGCGGCCGGTGCCGGGCTCGCGATGAAGCCGCTCGAGACCGAAAAACTGGTGCGGGGGCTCGAAGCGCTCGCCGATCCCCAGCGTCGTGCCACGATGTCGGAAGCCGCGCGCAAGCTGGTACCGGTCAACGGCGCCGACCGGGCGGCGCAGGCGATCGTCGCTCTCGCCGAGGGCGCGCCGCCGAAGCGGCCAGCCTCGACCGCATGAGCGGTCGGCGCTAGCATCCGTCGACCGCCAAGGTCCCGCCGGAACGAGAGGAACAGGCAAGCGCATGGCCGCGAACGATCCATTGCTGCAGCCTTTCCAGCTCAAGCATCTGACCCTGCGCAACCGACTCATGAGCACGAGCCACGAGCCGGCTTATACCGAGGGCGGGCTGCCGAAAGAGCGCTACCGGCTCTATCACGTCGAAAAGGCCAAAGGCGGCATCGCGCTGACGATGATCGGCGGTTCGTCGGTCGTGTCGAAGGATTCCCCGCAGGCATTCGGCAATATCGAGCTCTATCGCGACGAGAGCGTGCGCTGGCTGCGCGAAATCACCGACGCCGTGCACGAGCATGGCGCGGCGATCATGTGCCAGATCACCCATCTCGGGCGCCGCACCGGCTGGAACACCGGGGAATGGCTGCCGATCGTGGCGCCGTCGCCGGTGCGAGAACCGGCGCATCGCGCGTTTCCGAAAGAGGCCGAAGATTACGACATCAAACGCATCGCGACGGACTATGGCGAAGCGGCGGCTCGCTGCCAGGAATCCGGGCTCGATGGCGTCGAGATCGAATGTTATGGCCATTTCCTCGACGGATTCTGGTCGCCGGCCACGAACAAGCGCCAGGACGAGTATGGCGGCACTCTCGAGAACCGCATGCGTTTCTCCTTCGATGCGTTGCGCGCGATCCGCGCGCGGGTCGGGCCGGATTACATCGTCGGCGTACGCATGGTCTGCGACGAGGACTGGGAGCGCGGCCTGTCGCGCGCGGAGGGAATCGAGATCGCGCAGCGTCTGGTCGCCTCCGGCATGATCGACTTCGTCAATGTCATCAAGGGTCATATCGACAGCGACGGTTCGCTCACCGGGGTCATTCCCGGCATGGGCACACCCTCCGCACCGCATCTCGAGCTCGCGAAGGAAGTGCGCGGCGCGACCGACATACCGATCCTGCACGCAGCGCGCATCGGCGATGTGGCGACCGCGCGCCATGCCGTAGCCTCGGGCATTCTCGATATCGTCGGCATGACGCGGCCGCATCTCGCCGATCCGCATATCGTCGCCAAGGTCATGCGCGGTGATGAGCACCGGATCCGGCCCTGCGTCGGCGCCAGTTACTGCCTCGATCGGCTCTATGAGGGCGGCGGCGCACTGTGCATCCATAATCCTGCGACCGGTCGCGAAGGGTCGATGCCGCATGTGATCGCCCGCAGTGACGGCCCGCGCCACAAGATCGTGATCGTCGGCGGTGGCCCGGCCGGGCTCGAGGCTGCCCGCGTTGCCGGCGAGCGCGGGCATGAAGTGATCCTGTTCGAGGCGGCCAACGAGCCCGGCGGGCAGGTCCGCATCGCCGCCGAGCTGCTTCGCCGCAAGGAAATCATCGGCATCGTCGACTGGCGCGTGGCGGAAGCCGAGCGTGCCGGCGCGATCATGCGGTTCAACAGTTATGCCGAAGTGTCCGAGGTGCTGGCCGAGAATCCCGACATCGTCATCGTCGCGACCGGCGGCCTGCCCAATACCGGCTTTCTCGACGAGGGCGAGGCGCTGGTGACGACAAGCTGGGACATCCTGACCGGCGCTGTCAAAGCGGCCGAGCATGTCATGCTTTATGACGACAATGGTGCGCATCAGGGGATGATGGCGGCGGAGGCGATGGCGCAGGCCGGCGCGCGGGTCGATCTCGTCACGCCGGAGCGAATCGTGGCGCCGCTGCTCGGCGGCATGAATCATCCGGCCTATATGCGCGCGTTCAAGAAGCACAAAGTGACGATCACCCTGAACGAACGGCTGATCGCGGTGCGGCGCGATGGCAACAAGCTCGCGGCGGTACTCTACAACGAATATGCCAACACCAAAGAGGAGCGCCGTTACGACCAGGTCGTGGTGGAACATGGCACTTTGCCGGTCGACGATCTCTATTTCGCGCTCAAGCCGGGGTCGAGGAATCTTGGCGAGCTCGATCATGCGGCCTTTATCGACGGAAGGTCGCAGACGATCGAAACCAATCTGGCCGGGCGTTATCGGCTCTATCGCATCGGCGATGCGGTCCAGAGCCGCAACATTCATGCCGCAATCTACGATGCGCTGCGTCTCTGCCATGTGATGTGATGACGCGCCGGCGGACGGCGTGTCGCCCGGTTCGTGCGCCCTGTTGATCCGGAATCAGAAAAGGTCCTGCAATGAAAATCCTGATCCTGGGCGGCGCCGGCATGATGGGCTCCGGAACCGCGCGCGACCTGATGTCGGCGCAGTCCGAGGGTGTCGAACGGGTCATCGTGGCCGATACGACGCTCGACCGTGCGCGTCAGGTCTGTACCGCAATCGGCGATGCGCGCCTCGAACCGGCCGCGGTCGACGTCACCGACAATGCTTCGATGCTGGCGCTGATCGAGCGCGCCGATCTCTGCATCAATGCGGTGCCGACCTTTGCCGGGCATCAGATGGCGATCTTCCATGCCTGTTTCGCGGCCCGGCGACCTTATGTCGACTATGGCGGGCTCGGCATCTTCACCGTGCGCCAGAAAGCGGAGCACGAGGCCTGGGAAGGTTCTGGCGTGACGGCAGTGCTGGGGCTCGGCGCCGATCCGGGCGTGTCGAACCTCACCTGCAAGGCGGTCGCCGAAAAGCTCGATACGATCGACAAGATCAATCTCTATTGGGCTGCCGCCACCAGGGGCGACGAGAATCCGGTTCTGGTGCCGCCTTACTCGGTCGCAACCGTGCTCGGCGAATATGGCCATCCCTCGAAGCAGTTTCTGGATGGTCGTCTCGTCGAAGTCGCGCCACAGGCCGGCAAGGAAGTGATCGATCTGCCCGCACCATTCGGCCGCACCGAGTTCATGCATACCCTGCATTCGGAGCCGCTCACCGTGCCATTTGCAAAAGGCATCGCCGACAAGGGTATTCGCGAGTTCACCTGGAAACTGTCCTTGCCGCGCGCCGAACACGAGGCCTGGGTCGGACTGGTGAAGGCCGGGTTCGGTGATTTCGACGATCCCGTCATCGTGCCCGGCGGTACGGTGAAGCCGATCGACGTATTGAACGCCGTCATCTTTCGCAATATCGAGCGCAACCGATCGCGCCTGCCGGCACAGGACACCTATCAGATCCATTTTGCGATCGGGCAGGGGACGAAGGACGGTAAGCCGGCGACGGCCCGCTGCTTTGTGACCGACGCGCCCGATCCGCTCTATGACGGTTATATCGACGCGGCAACCTCGATGGGCGTGTCGATCGGTGCGCAGCTTATGCTGTGCCGGCCGCTGGTGCCGGGCGTATGGGGTCCGGAAGAATATTTCGACGTTGCCGCCTTTTTCGCGGAGCTCGAGAAGCGGCATTTCAAGGTCGAAACCGATCTCAAGATCGGTTGAACGGCGCTGCTGTCGACCGAGGCGGCGCGCCTAGCGCCTGGCCCCGATATAGGTGCCGAGATAGCCGCGATGCAGGCGCTTCAATTCGTCGATCACCCGATGGTCGACGCCACCCTGCGACACGGCGAGATCAAACAGGATCGCCGACGTCTCGCCGAGGCTCATCTGGATCAGTTCGACCTGCTCGCGCGGCAGATCGACACCGTAGCGGCGCAGGAATCGCGCCATCGCATCGACGAGTTCGTCGTTTGAACGTCGATAGACGTCGCGCAGCTCGGGCACCGCCATCAGCGCATGTTGCAAGGCGGCGAAGCCGGGTTCGTTGCGGCTTGCGGTGAGCATCGCATCGACAATGCCGTCGCTGGCGACCTGCCAGGGCATGTCGGCACCGATGCGATCGATATAGTCGCGGATCTGCGCGACCTGTCGCTCGGCCAGGCGCACCGCAAGGCTGTGCAGCAGCGCGTACTTGTTCGGAAAGTAGGCATAGAGCGAGGCGATGTTCACGCCGGCGCGCTCGGCCACCAGATTGGTCGTGAGCCGGTCGAACCCGATCTGGTCGAGCAGATCGGCGGTCGTCGCAAGGATGCGCTCGACCGTCTTCTGCGCGCGGGCCTGGCGCGGCGATTTTCTCGGCTCGATCTCCAGCCTGGCAGGCATCGGTCGGTCCCGTCTGGCGTGCCGTTGCTTGACAGACAAAATATAAGCTAATACTTATCTTAAAGCCAAGCCCTTTGGAGGCCCGCGATGCCGTCCGCCACGCCCGATCAGCTTGTCCGCCAGTTCTGCGCGGGCTTTTCCGCCCGAAATGCCACCGCGCTGAAGGCGCTTTTCGGGCCGCATGCGTTGTTCGAGTTCCCGTTTCTTCAGCCCCGGCTGGTCGGGCAGTCGGAAATTTGGGCCGGGCTCGAGCGCGCCTTCGAGATTGCCGATGGCATCGCGATCGAGCTTCAGGTGGTCAAGGAAAACGGCGGTCATGCCATCGCGGAAGGGCGGATGGAGGCGCATGTCGCGCGCGACGATCTTTCGATTGCCGTGCCCTTCGCGCTCGTTGCCGAAGCACGCGACGGCAAACTTGGCCGGCTGTCTATCTATTGCGATGCGCATCCCTACCGACTCTGGAGCGACGGGCCGGTGATGGCTTTCGACACAGAAGTGCGATAGAGCGGAGACCGTCATGACACCGACCAAAGCGCTTCAGGCCTATTGCGATGCTTTCGTCAACGGCGATGTCGCGCGCATCGGCGCGCTGTTCGCCGAAGACGGGCGCTGCGAACTGCCGCTGCTCGATCGCCCGCTGCAGGGGCGCGATGAGATTCTGCGCGAGGTCGGCACCGCCGTGCGCGGTTTGCGCGACATGAGCGTCGAATTCGGGCCGATGATCGAAAGCGGCAACGAGGTGTTCGCGGAGGGAATCTTCCGCAGCGAGATGGTGGGCGCGGGGGCGCATGTCGATCTGACGCCGGTGCGCGCCGATTTCCGCTTCGCGATGATCGTCGAGATGAAAGACGGCAAGATCGCGCGGCTCGCCGAATATCTCGACACCAAGCGGGTCAAGCCCTGGGAGCGCCAGCGCCTTTATCCAATCGCGCGGACGTCGCCCTATTTCGAGGGGACGGTCGCGGCCGGCGTCACCGAGTTCATGACCTATAACGGCATGTTTTTTCCGATCATCTATTCGCGCACGCCGGCGGAGGAGTATGTCGCGCTGACTGACCGGGTCACCATGTGGGATGTCGGCTGCGAGCGGCAGACCGAGATTCGCGGGCCCGATGCAGTCAAATTCGCCGACTATCTGGCCTCGCGCAACCTGCTGACGATGAAAACCGGTGCCTGCCGTTACACCTATTGCTGCGACGATAGCGGGGCGATCATCTGCGATCCGGTGGTGCTGCGCCCCTGGGACGATGTCGTGTGGTTCTCGCACGGCTCAGCCGACCTGACGCTCTGGGCGCAGGGCATCGCGCTGCACAGCGATTTCGATGTGAAGGTTTCGGAACCCGACGTGGCGCCGATCCAGATCCAGGGTCCTCTTTCAGCGGATGTGCTGCGCGGCCTGGTCGAGGCGCCGGTCGACGATCTCAAATTCTATCGCTGTGTCGCGACGCGCGTTGCAGGGATCGAGGCGGTCGTCTCGCGCACCGGCTGGAGCGGCGCGTTCGGCTTCGAGGTATTCCCGCTTTCGAGTGCGCGCGCGATGGAACTGTGGAACAAGCTGCGCGAAGCCGGAAAGCCATACGACATGCTGGTGACCGGCCCGATCGTGCATCGCGCGGTCGAGCGCAACGTGACCGACACCGCCTATCACATGAGCTCCGGCATGAATCCCTATGAAGCCGGCGGCGAACGGCTGGTCGATCTCGATTCCGGGCCGTTCATGGGCCGCGATGCGCTCGCGCAAATCAAGGCACAGGGCCCGCGCCGCCACAGCGTCGGGCTGCTGATCGAAGGCGATCTGCCGCGGCTCGAATGGTATTGGCCGGTTGCGGACAAGCGTGGCAAGACCGGTGAAGTGCGCTGGGCGGTGCATTCTTTCGCGCTCGATCGCAGCATCGGCATCGCGCTGGTCGACGCCGCCGTGCAGATCGGTGAAATTGTTCATGTCACGCATCCGCTCGGCATTGTTGCGGCTGAAGTCTGCGAGCTGCCGTTCGTCGAATAGGCTGCCCCGTCACGCCACAGGGTGAATTGACCGTCAGGCCGTCGCGCTCCGAGATCGAGGAAGGCATCGACCGGATCACGCGCTGGTATCTGCGCCGGATTTCCTGATCCGCCGATTGCCGACCCGGCGGTTGCCCCGGCCCGGTGCCGTCCCTAGATTGCCGACAGGTTCGGTTTTTTGGACGGAGAGGGTCGGACGATGGCGGAAGCAACGACGGATCGTGCCTTTACGGCGAAGGACAATCGGGGCATCGGCGGCGAATACACTTTCGCCGGCGCGCTCAGCTTTATGCGTCGCCGCTATAGCAAGGATCTGGCCGGCGTCGATGTCGCGGTCACCGGCGTGCCGTTCGATCTCGCGACGACGCATCGGCCGGGCGCGCGTTTCGGTCCTGCGGCAATCCGCGCCGCCTCGGCCAATCTCGCCTGGATCGGCGGTCCGTTTCCCTGGGGCTTCGATCCGTTCGAGCGGCTTTCCGTCGTCGATTACGGCGATTGTTTCTTCGATCACGGCACCGCCTCGACCTGGATCGAGGCGATCCGCGACCATGCGGCGGGCATTCTCGATGCTGGCGCCTCGGTGCTGACCCTGGGTGGCGATCATTTTGTCGCCTATCCGTTGCTGCAGGCACATCACGCCAAATACGGGCCGCTGTCGCTGATCCATTTCGACGCGCATTCCGACACCTGGCGCGAAGACAGCGAGCGGATCGATCACGGCACCATGTTCTTTCATGCCGCCCAACAGGGTCTCGTCGATCCCGCCCGCTCGGTGCAGATCGGCCTCCGCACGCACAATGACGAAACGCACGGGTTCAACATCCTCGACGGCAACTGGGTGCAGGAGAATGGACCGCTGGCGGTGATCGAACGCGTCCACGAAATCGTCGGCGACCATCAGGCCTATCTCACTTTCGATATCGACTGCCTCGATCCGGCTTATGCGCCCGGCACGGGGACGCCGGTCTGCGGCGGGCTCACGTCATGGCAGGCACAGCGTATCCTGCGCGGTTTCACCGAGATCGATCTGGTCGGCATGGATATTGTCGAAGTGGCGCCCGCCTACGATGTCGGCGAGGTGACGGCCTTGGCTGGCGCGACGTTGGCGATGGAGTATCTCTGCCTGCAGGCCTCGAAGCGGCCGCTGCCGGTGTAGATTGCCGCGTGAGCGCTCTGTCAGCCGCCGTGACGACACGATGTTCGAGCGTTACGATCTCGGGGGATTGATCCTTCCCAACCGGATTGTCATGGCGCCGATGACCCGATCGCGCGTCGGTCCCGGAGATGTGCCGAGCGAACTGAATGCCGAGTATTACCGGCAACGGTCGTCGGCGGGGCTGATCGTCAGCGAAGGTCTCGTGGTCAGCCCCGACGGGAAGGGCTATCTGTTCACGCCCGGTCTGCATACCGGCGCCCAGATCGATGGCTGGCGTCGGGTCGTTGACGTCGTTCATCGCGCCGGTGGCCGGATCTTTGCCCAGCTTTGGCATGTCGGGCGTGTCGCTCATATGTCGACATTGCCGGCCGGGCAAGCGCCATTGTCGTCGACCGATTTGTGGGCCAAGGATCTTGAAACATTCGGTGTGACCGAAGACGGCAAACCCGGAAAGGTTACCGTCAGCCGGCCGAGAGCCATGATTCAGCCCGATCTTGACAGCATCGCGGCACAGTTCGCGCAGGCAGCGCGCAATGCCGAACGCGCCGGATTCGATGGAATCGAAATCCTCGCCGGCAACGGTTACGTCTTCGAACAATTCCTCAATGCGGCGTGCAACACACGAAGAGACCGATACGGCGGCCGGTCGCCCGGGAATCGGGCCCGCCTTCTGCTCGAGACCATCGATGCGCTGCGGGCCGCCATCGCTGGCCGTTTGCCCATCGGTGTTCGCCTGTCGCCTTTCGGCTTCTTCAATGCAATGCCGGAAGACGATGTGGTCGAAGAAACCTATTTCTATCTGGCCGGGCAACTGCGGTCGCGCGACGTGGCGTATGCACATTTCAACGACGAGCCTGTTTCCATCGGACATCTAAATGCCGGCGACGTCGACCTGACGGCGCAATCTCAAGTCCGCAGGCTCATTCCCGGGCCGTTTCTGTCGCGCTTCAAGAACGTTTTTGGGGGAACGGTGATTCTTTGCGGCGGGCTCGATGTGGCGCTGGCGACCCAATTCCTGGCGACGGGCTGTGTCGACCTTGTCGCCTTCGGAACGTCGTTTATTGCCAACCCGGATCTGCCGGCGCGCCTTCAAAACGGCTGGCCGTTAAGTCCACCCGATCCTTTGACATTCTACGGCGGCAACGAGCGCGGCTATACCGATTATCCGGCTCACTCAGGATAACCTTGCGCCGCTGTCAGCCGCCGGCGCCGTGCCAGAGCGCGGTGTCGAGCGCATCGGGCAGTTCGCGCGGCAGCGACAAAGCCTCCCAGACTTCTTCCAGCGCCGCGATCAGGCCGGCGATCATCGCCGTATCGTGATGGGGCGTCGGCGTGATGCGAAGCCGTTCGGTGCCGCGCGGCACCGTCGGGTAGTTGATCGGCTGGATATAGATGCCGTGCCGGTCGAGCAGCCGGTCGCTCGCCAGCTTGCAGCGCTCCGGATCGCCAACCCAGACCGGCACGATATGCGTCGCTGACGGCATCATCGGCAGCCCGGCGCGGGGAAGTGCCGCCTTGGTGAGCGCGACCTGCGCCTGCTGCGCCGCGCGCTCGCTGGTGGAGTTCTTGAGATGCGATACTGCGGCGCTGGCTGCGGCGGCCACCGCGGGTGGCAAAGCCGTCGTGAAGATGAACCCGGGTGCGAGCGAGCGCACCGCGTCGCACACCGCTTCCGAGCCGGCAATGTAGCCGCCGAGCGTACCGAACGCTTTGGCGAGCGTGCCCTGTACCACGTCAATCCGGTCCATCGCGCCGTCGCGCTCGGCGATACCGCCGCCGCGCGGCCCGTACATGCCGACCGCGTGCACCTCGTCGAGATAGGTCATCGCGCGATAGCGTTCGGCGAGATCGCAGATCGCCGCGATCGGCGCGATATCGCCGTCCATCGAATAGACCGATTCGAAGGCGATCAGCTTGGCGCGGTCCGGTCCGGCACTTTTCAGCAAGGCCTCGAGATGATCGAGATCGTTATGGCGGAAGATCTGCTTCGCGGCGCCGGAACGGCGGATGCCCTCGATCATCGAGGCGTGATTGAGCTGGTCGGAGAGGATCATGCAATCGGGCAGCAGCCGCGCGATCGTGCCGATCGCCGCCTCGTTGGCGACGAAGCCCGAGGTGAAGACCAGCGCCGTCTCTTTGCCATGAAGGTCGGCGAGTTCCCTTTCGAGCGCGACGATCGGATGGTTGGTGCCTGAGATATTGCGCGTGCCGCCGGCGCCGGTGCCCATGCGGCCGGCCGCCTCCTGCATGGCCGACACCACTTCGGGATGCTGGCCCATGCCGAGATAATCGTTCGAACACCAGACAGTGACCTCGTGCGTGCCGGTCGGCGAGCGATAGAGCGCGCGCGGAAAGCGGCCCGCGATCCGTTCGAGATCGGCGAACACGCGATAGCGTCGCTCGGCCTTCAGGCTCTCGACCGCATCCTCGAAAACATTCCGGTAGTTCATGCCGTCTCCCGTCATCGAATCGCTGGCGCGTGCCGCCGCGAATTCGTCCGATCCATCATGTCGCATCGCCCCGCCCGGATAAATGCGGGCTTGCGATCCCGTGCCGGCATCGGGCCTTCGGGCGGGGTCCACACGAGATCTCTAACATATTCGTTCTGTTAGTAAAATCCGAGAGCCTTCCCAAAACAGTCGCATGCGGGCGGCGATCGGTCGCATGCCGAATGAGCAGAGCGGGTATGCTGCGCCAGAATGCGCCGCTCTCACTCGCCTTGGGACGCATGTCATGACACCGCGACGCCGCTGGCTCTTCGTCCTCGCCTGCGGCGCGATCATGATCACGCTGACGATGGGCCTGCATCAGACGTTCGGGCTCTTTCTGTCGCCGATCAGCGAATCGCTCGGAATCGGTCGCGAGATGTTTGCCTTCGCGATCGCGATCCAGAATCTGATCTGGGGTGCATCGTCGCCCTTCTTCGGCGCGCTGGCCGATCGGTACGGCGCCCGCTGGATCGCGGCCGCCGGCGGCGTGATTTACACCGCCGGTCTCGTACTCATGGGCATGGCATCGAGCGGCGGCGAAGTGATGGCCGGACAGTTCCTGATCGGGCTCGGCATGGGAGGCACCGGATTCTCGGTCGTGCTCGGGATCGTCGCGAAGACGGTATCGCCCGAGAAGTGCGCGCTGGCGCTCGGCTTCGTTTCCGCCGGCGGATCGTCCGGCCAGTTCGCGATGGTGCCGATCGGGCAGGGGCTGCTCGCGGCGTTCGACTGGCAGATCGCGCTCTTCGTGCTGGCGGCAATTGCGGCCACGATGATCGGATTTGCCTTCGGCCTGAGCGAGAAACCCGATTCCGACAGCAAGGCGATGCGACAGACCATCGCCGAGGCACTGCGCGAGGCGCTCGCCTATCGCAGGTTCGTGCTGCTGACGGTGGGTTTCTTTGTCTGCGGATTCCAGGTGGTGTTCATTGCAACCCATCTGCCGGCGTTCTATGCGGATAACGGTGTCGGCGGCGACGTGGCGGCCTGGGCGCTGTCGCTGGTCGGCCTCTTCAACATCGTGGGCTCGCTCGGCTTCGGCTGGGCCGGCGGGCGCTGGTCGAAGCGCAACGCGCTGGTGATTCTCTATTCGCTGCGATCGCTGGTCATTCTGGTGTTCATGCTGCTGCCGGTGACGCCGGCTTCGGCGCTGATCTTCGGTGCGACCATCGGCTGCTTGTGGCTTGCGACCGTGCCGCTCATCAGCGGCCTGATCGCAACCTTCTTCGGCACACGCAACCCGGCGATGCTCTACGGCATCGTCTTCGTGTCGCACCAGGTCGGGTCGTTCCTCGGCGCCTGGCTCGGCGGCTACATCTACGATCGCACCGGCTCATACAGCCTGATGTGGTGGCTGGTCGTCGCCTCGGGCGCAGTCGCCGCCATCCTGCACATCATGATACGGGAAGCGCTGGCGAACCGGCCGGCAGCCGTGGCGGCCTAGATCGTCGCGGCGCCGAGCCGGCGCCGGGTCAGATGGTCGACATACATGACGAACAATTCGCGCTCGGTCGTGATGTCGAGCTTGGCATAGAGCCGCTTGCGGTGGCTCTTGATCGTATTCTCCGACAAACCGAGCCGGCCGGCGATGGCAATCACCGGATAACCTTCGAGAATGAGCCCGACGATATCCCGCTCGCGCGGCGTGATGCGCCCGGTCAGGAAATCGGCCAGCCTATCATGGCCTTCCGGCGTTGATCGGCTCAGCGTGCAGAGCGCACCGCTAGGTGCCAGCGGAAACCGCGCCGGCAGTCGCGCGATGCCGAGCATGACATCGCTGTCGAGATCGGTGCTGCCGCGACCGTCCGCCAGCGCCGTTCTGATGGCGGGCGACCAGCGCCGGTTTGCCGCGAGCGTCCGGCGCCAGGCCTCGTTCGCCGATACCTCGCGGCCAGCCCGATCGAGAATCGCCACCGGCGTTTCCGGATCGATCGTCTGCTGCCGGCGCATCGTGCGCTCGGCGAGCAGGGTCATGTGCGCCCGGTGCAGTTCGAGAAAGGGCCGCCAGGTGCTGCGCAATGATTCGATCTCGGCGGGATCGAACCGGACCGAGCGCTCGACGAACACGCCGACGGCCGTCTCGCGGGTCACCGGCAAGAGCGCGCCGATCTCGTCGACCATGCCGGTTTTCGGGTAGAAGACGGAGAAATAGTCACCGTAATCGGCGCCGTCATGCGCGAGCTCCTGGATCGCATGAACACCCGGTCGCGGATCGTTGCGCCATGATTGATAGAACGGGCACCAGCGGCCGAACTCCGATTCATAGAGCCGGCAGACCTCGCTCGATGTTTCGAAGCGGTCAAGATAGCGCGGCGAATCGATGCGGTCGAAATACATGACCTGGCCGGATTCGGCGGCGCCAAGATCGCGCCACGCATCGAGCAGGCCGCGGTGAAAGCCCGGCCCGCCGATGCGGTTGGCCGCCTCGGCGAGCCCATCGCAGAACGACGCAAAGCGATGATCCATGGGTGCCATCCATGTCGGCCGATCTACCCGAAAGGGGGCATTGTTCGGTTTCGCGGGCCTAGTCTAGCGTGAACCGGTCGGGCGCAAAATCGGTAGACGATGCCCGAAATCTGCGGGTTTCTTCGACGACGGGGAAATAGCCGGACCGGGCGGAGGGAAGAGTGATTATGGCGCGCGATCCGCGTTACGACATTCTGTTCGAACCGGTGAAGATCGGGCCCGTCACCGCGCCCAACCGCTTCTATCAGGTGCCCCATTGCAACGGCACCAGCGACTGGTCGACCGACGCCGTCGCGCGCATGCGCAGCATCAAGGCCGAAGGCGGCTGGGGCGTCGTCTGCACCGAGGTCGCCGAGGTTCACCCTTCGAGCGAATTTCATCCCTTCCCGTCGCTGCATCTCTGGGACGACAGCGACATTCCGATCCAGGCCACGATCGCCGATGCGATCCACGAGCATGGTGCGCTCGCGGGCATCGAGCTCGGCTATATCGGTCTCGCGGCCGGCAACCGCTTCAGTCGTTATCTGCCGATGGGGCCGTCTTCGCATCCAACCATCGAATCGATCGAGCCGGTGCAGGCCGCCGCGATGGATCGGCAGGACATTCGCGACGTGCGCGGCTGGCATCGCGCCGGCGCCGTTCGTGCGATGAAGGCTGGCTTCGACATCGTCTATGTCTATTGCGGGCATAATCTGGCGCTGCCCTATCACTTTCTGTCGCGGCGCTATAACCAGCGCACCGACGAGTATGGCGGCAGTCTCGAGAATCGCGCGCGCCTGCTGTGCGAACTGATCGAGGACGCGAAAGATACCGTCGGCCATAAATGCGCCGTCGCCGTCCGTTTTGCGGTCGACGATTGCGGCGGTCCGACCGGCATCACCAAGGATGGCGACGGCCGTGCCGTGGTGGAGTTGCTCGCCGAACTGCCCGATCTGTGGGACGTCAACATCAGCGAATGGGTCAACGATTCGGCGCCGTCGCGCTTCAGCAAGGAAGGATTCCAGGAACCCTATATCGACTTCGTGAAGAAGGTCACGACCAAGCCGGTGGTCGGCGTTGGGCGTTTCACGTCACCCGATGCGATGGTCTCGCAGCTCAAGCGCGGCATCATGGATCTGATCGGCGCGGCGCGTCCGTCGATCGCCGATCCGTTTCTGCCGAAGAAGATCGAGGAAGGCCGACCGGAAGACATCCGCGAATGTATCGGCTGCAACATCTGCATCAGCGGCGAATGGAGTTATTCGCCGATCCGCTGCACACAGAACCCGACCATGATGGAAGAATGGCGGCGTGACTGGCATCCCGAGCACATCGCACCGAAAAAATCTCAGGACCGCGTGCTGATCGTCGGAGCGGGGCCGGCCGGTCTTGAATGCGCCTTGTGGCTGGCGCGACGCGGGTGCGAGGTGGCGCTTGCCGATGCGCGCGATTCGCTCGGCGGTCGTGTTACGCAGGAAAGCGCATTGCCCGGCCTCGCGGAATGGGCGCGTGTGCGCGATCACCGGCTTTATCAGTTGCAGCAGCTCGGCAATGCGTCGCTCTATCCGGGCAGTGCGCTCGATGCCGCACAGATCCGCGAATTCGGCTATGAGCGCGTCGTAATCGCGACCGGTGCGACATGGCGCAAGGACGGGCTCGGTCGAACGCATGCGGCGCCGGTGCCGGGTACCGATGCTAAATTGGTTTTCTCGGCGAGCGATGTACTGGGTGGAGCGCTGCCGGAAGGCCCGGTTCTGGTCTACGACGATGACGGTTCCTATCTGGCGTCCGCGCTGGCCGAACGTCTGGTCGCGGCCGGCCAGCGCGTGACCTACATGACGCCGGCGACCGAGATCGCGCCGTTCACCCTGCTCACGATGGAGCAGGGTCGGATCCGCGCGCGGCTGATGGAACTCGGCGTCGAGATCGTGACCGCGCGCCTGCTGGCGTCGGTCACTCCGGGCAGCGTCGAGACCGCGTCCATCTATTGCGATACGGCCGAGCGCCGCGATTTTGCGTCGGTCGTCATGGTGACGTCGCGTCTGCTCAACGATGCGCTCTATCACGCCCTCATGGACGACGAGGCGGGGCTCAGCGAGGCCGGCATCAAATCGGTCACGCGCATCGGCGATTGCCGCGCGCCGGGCACGATCGCGATGGCGGTTTATGCCGGGCATAAATATGCGCGCGAGCTCGACGAACCAATTCCCGAAGGCATTCCCTATAAACGCGGCCGCGTACTGGGCTGATTCGCATCGGCAAAAGGAGACGATCATGAACATTCAGGGATCCATGAAACTCGATCCGGACGGCGCGCCGGGCAAATTCATGGCGCCGACTGCGTATGTTGACCCCGCAACGGTGCTCGAGGGCCGCGCCAACGAGAAAGGTCACACCTTCTTCGCCAGCAAGGACGGCAATTTTCTCGTCGGCGTGTGGGAATGCACGGCGTGCAAGGAGAAGATCGACTCCTATCCCTTCAACGAATTCTGTCAGGTTCTGAGCGGCGCGGTGACGGTCACCGACAAAGCCGGCCACAGCGAGACTTACCGCGCGGGCGACACGTTTTTTATGCACAAGGGATTCCAGGGTCTCTGGCATATGACCGAGACCTTCCGGAAATACTTCGTGATCTACGCAGGCGATTGATCGTGTCGCGGGCGCGACACCGAGCCGGATCGTGTGTGCCGCCCCCTCGCAATTGAATCAGGCCTCTGGCAGTCTTCATTCGGGCTGGTTCTGAATGTAATCGGCGATCACCGCACCGAAACGCTTGTCGCGTTAGCCGGCGTCGGTTACAGATCGTGCAGTCGATTCTCCGGGGGATTTCACATGACCGTTGCCACGATCGCGCCCACCGCCACGCTGGTTGAAACACTGTGGCCCGCCCGGCGCGAATCGCGCGCCGTCCGCATCCTCATCCTGATGACGGTCGGCGTTCTGCTGCTGTGGCTCTCGGCAAAAATCCAGATACCGCTCTGGCCGGTTCCGCTCACCATGCAGACCTTCGTCGTTCTGACGCTCGGGCTCGCCTATGGCCCGCGGCTCGGATTGGCAACCTTGGTCGCCTATCTGGCCGCCGGCGCGGTCGGACTGCCGGTCTTCTCCGGCGGCTGGGGCGAGGGCGGGGGAATCGTCCATCTCTACGGGCCGACCGCCGGATACCTGGTCGGTTTCGTGGTGGCGGCCTGGATCTGCGGGCGTCTTGCAGAGCGCGGTTGGGATCGCAGCCCGGTCGAAGCCGTGATCGCAATGCTGATCGGCAATCTGGTGATCTATGTGCTGGGCGTTTCCTGGCTCGCAACGCAGATCGGCACGGTGCCGGCGCTGCAGCATGGGCTGCTGCCGTTCCTTGCCGGCGATGCGTTGAAGATCGCGCTCGGTGCCGTCACTTTGCCGCTCGCTTGGCATCTTTTGGGTCGACGCGCGGGATAGCTCGTTGGACCCTGAAGCTCAACCGACGCCGCGGTAGTTCAGGGTCGTCATCATGCCGGCCGCCATATGATAGAGATGGTGGCAATGCAGCATCCAGCGACCGGGGTTGTCGGCATCGAAGGCGATGGTGACGCTCGATCCCGGCGGGACCAGCACGGTGTCGCGACGGGCGCCGGCGAACCGGGTTTCACCGATCGCGACGATCTGGAACCCGTGCCCATGCAGATGCATCGGATGGCTCATGCCCGTGCGGTTGCGGAAGGCAATCTCGATCCGCTCGCCACGTTCGAGTTCCATAGGGCGGCCGCCATCGGTGTCACGCAGATCGAGGCCCCAGCGGTAGTCGCCCATCCCCCCGACGAGGTCGGCAGTCAGGTTCCGATCCGCCGTCTGCTCCGGCAGTGGTGCGGTGGCCGCGAGCCGCTGTTCGAGCCCGAGGTCGAGAAAGCCGGCTGCTTCGTCGGCAAGACCTGAGAGCTTCGATACCGTCGCATTGGCTGTCGCGAGCACGATGCCGGTTCTTGCCCGGTCACCTTCGCGAAGGGCCAGAATCGGAAACGAACCGCCCGCGGCTGGAATTATAATATCGATGTCGATGCGCTGCGAGATCGCAACGGGAAATCTCGTTCCCGCAACCGGGCGAACGTCTCGTCCGTCGACCGCGACGAGCGATGCCGGCAATGAGCCCGTATCGACCAAAAAGTTGGTCGCGGCGGCCGCATTGACGATGCGTAGTCGGATTTTGCCGCTGCGTTCGACAGAAACAATTTCCGGGTCATCGAGCGTGCGGTCGTTGGCGAGATAGGCGTCGAATTCGATATCGTTGGCGTGGCGCATCATCGAGCCGGTTTCGCCCATCTCTGCCATTGGGTCCACGCCGTTGCCCATTTCATGACCGGCGTGCGGGTCCGACGATGAAGTCATGCTGCCGTCGGCAGCCATCATGTGGCCGCCGGATTCGAGCGACGCCAGGATTTCTTCGGCCGGTCGAAAGCTGAAATCGTGCAGCATGATCACGACCTCCTGCCGGTCGATCGCGGCCTCATCCGGATCGCGGACGATCAGTGGTGCAGCGAGCAGCGCCTGCTCCTGCAGGCCGAGATGCGAATGCATCCAATAGGTGCCGGCTTCGCGCAGGGGAAAGTCGTAGAGCCGGGTTTCGTCTTCCAGTAGCGCTGGTAGTGGCTGATCCGGAACACCGTCCTGCTCCCAGGGCGGCGTCAATCCGTGCCAATGGACCAGCGTCGGCGATCCGATGCGGTTCTCCAGTTGTACCCGGAAGGGTTCGGTGCGATCGAAGATCAGTCCATGATCACCGTTTTCATTGAGCAATGCGAATACGCTGGCCGCTCGACCGCCGACCTCGATAATCCGACGCTCGGCCCGCAGAATGCGCGCCGGGGTTTGTGCTGTAAGCGCGCGCGGCGGGATAGTAAACGGCACGGCCGCGAGCGCTGCCGCGCCGTGTGCGAGGAACGTACGACGGCTGCAGAATTTCATGGTGCCTCTCTCAGGGTGATGAACTCACGGGCGATTGTCAGGAAGCTTGAGGCGCTTCCTGGTCGACATGCCGGTGCGCACGCCCCTGCGCAAGCTCCTGTCGTGCGCGCAGCAGGATCAGCGTCGCCGAATGCAGGAACAGCCCTGCCATGCCGGCGGCGACAACGAGGTCCGGCCAGTACGAGCCGGTGGTCCAGACCAAACCCGCCGCGATCAACACGGCGACATTGCCGATCGCATCGTTGCGGCTGCACAGCCACACCGAACGGATGTTGGAATCGCCCTCGCGGAAGCGCAGCAGGAACACGACCGAGATGAGGTTGGCGGCCAGCGCGAGAAGGCCGATGCCGCCCATGATCGGCGCTTCCGGCTCGGCGCCCGTAAAGACGCGGTAGAGCGTCAGGCCGAGCACGAAGAGGCCCATCGCGGCAAGGCTGCCGCCTTTCAGCATGGCCGCCATCGCGCGCGTCTTGAGCGTCATGCCGAGCACGGCAAAGGACAACGCGTAGGTCATGCTGTCGCCGAGGAAGTCGAGCGCATCGGCCTTGAGCGCCTGCGACTGAGCCATGCTTCCGGCCGCCATCTCGACCGCGAACATGGTCGCGTTGATGGCGATCACCCAGATCAGTGCATGACGGAGGCCCGGCGGTGCCGTCCCGAGTTCGGGCGCGTTATGTGCGCAGTGATGGCTCATCGGTGTTCACGTCCGCCGTTCGCTCGGGAGTCGTGCTGGGAAGATGACCGAGCACGTGAAGCAACTCCGCGACCTTTTGACGCTGGTCGTGCTGATTCCCGCTCGCGATCGCATGTTCGACGCAGTGGTTGACATGGTCCTTGAGGACCATCGTCTCGACGCGGCGCAGCGCGGCCGCGACCGCCTGCACCTGGGTGATCACGTCGATGCAATAGCGATCGTCTTCGATCATGCGGGCGATGCCACGCACCTGGCCTTCGACCCGGGCGAGACGGACAGCGAGCTGCTTCTTGGTTTCGATTTCCATTCTTGCAATATACCCCTTAGGGGTATAAATAGCAAGGTCATGAAACCGAACCGACGCCGCAAGCCCGGCCGGGCGACGGCAATGCCGATGCGCCGACGCCATGTCCGCTGGCTCCTTGCCGCGGCCGGAATGGCCGGGGCAGCGGCCGGTCTCGCCCTGCTCTTTGGATGGCCCGGCTCGTCACCGCCGATGGTCGAAATGCCGGTGCCGATTGCCGCCGTGCCGCTCGACCCCGCGCAGGTCGCGCTCGGGGCGCGGGTCTATGCCAGTGCTTGCGCGTCTTGCCATGGCGCCAATCTTGAGGGCCAGCCGGACTGGCAGAGCCGCAATGCGGCGGGGCGCCTCCCTGCGCCGCCGCATGACGAGACCGGCCATAGCTGGCATCACCCGGACGAGTTTCTGTTCATGGTGACGAAGTACGGCGTGGGGCCATTTGCTGGGCCCAACTACGAAAGCGACATGCCGGCATTCGAGGCCACGCTGGCCGACGAAAAGATTCGGGCGGTGATCGCCTACATAAAAAGCCGATGGCCCGAACCCATCCGTGCACGACAGGCCAGCAACGATGCAGCGTTCCGTGCCGAACAACCCTAGAAAAACTGGAACCGAGACCATGATAGCGCATAACGTCATCGCGCCCGGCGGCAGTCACTCGCATCCGCACGTCGCGCACAGGACCGGCCATCACTATCATTCGCATACTGCTGCGCCGGACGGCGCCGCGATCGACCCGGTCTGCGGCATGCGCGTCGATCCGGCGACGGCCGTGCATCGCGCCGAACATGACGGCGATGCCTGGTATTTCTGCGGTGCGCGATGCCGTACACGCTTTCTGGAAGAACCCGCGCGCTGGATTGCGAAGGCGAGGGGCGCGGCAGCCGTCGAGGCGCCGGCATCGCCGGGTGCGATCTATATCTGTCCGATGCATCCCGAGATCCGTCAGGTCGGCCCCGGCGCCTGCCCGATCTGCGGGATGGCGCTCGAACCGGAAGATGCCGGCGCCGTCGCCGGTCCCAACCCCGAACTTCAGGATATGACCCGGCGCTTCTGGATCGGTGCCGCGCTGACGCTGCCGGTCTTGGTCATGGAGATGGCGACCCATCTGCCCGGGCTCGATCTACATCATCTCGTTCCCGCGCGGATCTCCGCGTGGCTGCAGTTTGCACTGGCGACGCCAGTCGTGCTCTGGGCCGGCTGGCCCTTCTTCGTTCGTGCCGCCGCATCGCTGCGCAGCATGAATCTGAATATGTTCACGCTGATCGCAATGGGAACCGGGGTCGCCTGGCTCTACAGCGTTGTCGCGGTCGTCGCGCCGGACCTGTTTCCGCCGGCCTTTCGTGACGAGGACGGCGGTGTGCCAATCTACTTCGAGGCGGCGGCGGTCATCACCGTTCTGGTGCTGCTCGGCCAGGTGCTCGAGTTGCGGGCGCGGGCGCGCACCGGGGATGCGATCCGGGCACTGCTCGATCTCGCACCGCCGACCGCGCGGCGCATCGACCAGGATGGCACCGAGCAAACGATTCCACTGGCACAGGTCGCGGTCGGCGATCGCCTGCGACTGCGTCCCGGCGAGAAGATACCGGTCGACGGGCGGGTCGTTACCGGGGGCAGTTCGGTTGACGAGGCGATGGTCACCGGCGAGCCGATCCCGGTCGAGAAAGCCGAGGGCGACACGGTCATCGGCGGCACCGTCAACGGCACCGGCGCGCTGGTCATCGTTGCCGAAAAGGTCGGCAGCGACACGATGCTGGCGCAGATTGTTCGACTGGTCGCCACGGCGCAGCGCAGCCGCGCGCCGATCCAGCGGCTCGCCGATCGCGTGGCCGGTTGGTTCGTACCGGCGGTGATCGCCGTCGCTTTTGTCGCCTTCGCTTCCTGGTCGTTGTTCGGACCCGATCCGGCGATGGCGCACGGGCTGGTCGCCGCCGTCTCGGTGCTGATCATTGCCTGTCCCTGCGCGCTTGGTCTTGCGACGCCAATTTCGATAATGGTCGGGGTCGGCCGCGGCGCACAGGCCGGCGTTCTCATTCGCGATGCCGAAGCGCTCGAACGGTTGGAGAAAGCCGACACGCTGCTGGTCGACAAGACCGGCACGCTGACCGAGGGACGGCCCTCAGTGACGGCCGCGATCCCCGCCGCGGGCGTAGCCGAAGACGAGCTATTGCGGGTCGCCGCCGCGCTCGAGGCATCGAGCGAACATCCGCTGGCGTCGGCGATCCTGGCGGCGGCGGACGCGCGCGGCATTGGCGCGCCCGAACTCTCCGACTTCGCGGCGGTCATCGGCCGGGGCGTCACCGGGCGGCTCGACGGCGTGCCGGTAGCACTCGGCAATGCCGCGCTGATGCAAGACCAGGGTATCGATCTGGCGCCCTGGCAAAGCGAGGCCGACCGGCTGCGTGCCGATGGGGCGAGCGTGGTGTTCGTCCGGCGCGGGACGCAGATGCTGGGCCTGATCGCCGCGACCGACCGGGTCAAGGAGACGACGCAAAGTGCCATTCGACGGCTGCACGAGGCGGGCCTCAGGATCGTGATGCTGACCGGCGACAACGAGCGCACCGCGCGTGCCGTCGGTGTCGCACTCGGCATCGACGATATCCGCGCCGATGCGGCTCCCGAGCAGAAGGCAGCCTATGTCGCAGAGCTGCGGCGTGCCGGCCGCGTCGTCGCGATGGCGGGCGATGGCGTCAACGATGCGCCCGCGCTGGCCGCCGCGGATATCGGCATCGCCATGGGAACCGGTACCGATGTCGCGATCGAAAGCGCGGGGGTCACCCTGGTGAAGGGCGATCTTTCCGGCATCGTCCGCGCACGACATTTGTCGCAAGCGGTAATGCGCAACATCCGGCAGAACCTGTTCTTTGCGTTCGTCTACAACGCTGCCGGCGTGCCGGTGGCGGCGGGCCTGCTCTACCCGGTCTTCGGGATCCTGTTGAGCCCGATGATCGCGGCGGCGGCCATGTCGCTTTCCTCCGTCAGCGTGATCGCCAATGCCCTGCGCTTGCGGACGGCGCGGCTGGATTGAGGCAAAAAAGAACGCCGGCTCCCGAGGGAGCCGGCGCTCCAAGGCGTAAAATCGTGACGGCGGCGTCAGACGCCCGCCTTCACCTCTTCGTACATCTGCTGCAATTCCGGCTCCGGTGTCATGGGCGCCTGGAAGATGCCCGAGCTCAGCAGTTCCGTCGGATCGGTCGGCATGCCGAGCTCTTCGAGCGTTGCCGGATCGACCATCGTGTACGGCTCCTGCGTCGCGCTGCCATAGCCGTATTCGGTCATTTCCCATGCGCGCGAGCGCGGGTCGAGCATCGCCGAGATTACTTCGTGCGCGCGCTCCGGATTGGGAGCGTTCGCCACGATCGACATGCCGCACACCCAGGTCATGGCGCCTTCCTTCGGATTCATGAAGGCAACCGGCAGACCCTGCCGCAGCAAAGCCGCGTAGGACTGGTTCCAGGCGGTCGCCGCAACGACCTCGCCGGAGGCCAGCGCCTGCTCGATCGTCGTCGGATCGTCGGCATAGAAGCGCAGCAGGTCTTTCTGCTCGACCAGCTTCGCCTTCACCCGCTCCATGTCCTCGCCCTCGATCGTGAACGGATCTTCGAGACCGAGCACGATGGCGGCGACAGCCATGCCGTCGATCAGGCTGCCCATGTTCGAAAGGCGACCGGCATATTTCGGATCCCACAGGATCTCCCAGCTTTCATTGCCGACATATTCCGGCGCGAGATCGGTCCGGTAGAGAACCGATGTCTGACCCCAGTCGACCGGCAGCCAAACCGTTTCGCCGCCGATTTCGATCACGTCCATGCTGCGGAGTGCCGGAAAGATATCGTCGACATGCGCGATCTTGGAAATGTCGATCGGCGCGAGAATGCCGGCGTCGTACCAGCGCTGCACCTTGTACGAGCAGGGGAACACCGTGTCCGGTTGGAAGCCGCCGCGGATTTTGGTGATCGCCTCTTCCTCGTCGGTCCAGAGCGAGAACTGCGGCGGTTCGCCGTACTTCTCGACATAGGTGGGATACATATCCGGAACGTCGTAACCCGCCCAAGTGTAAACGATCGGATGACCTTCCTCGGCTCGCAACGCCTGCGAAGCGAGCGGCATGGTTGTGGTGACGATACCGGCCGCGGCCAGAATCTTGCCGAGCTGGCGGCGACTGACCTCGCCGGAGAAGAGCTTTTGCTTGAAACGTTCGATGTCGAAATCGTCCATTTTCATGATCGTAAACCTCCCTGCTGGTTTGTCGCTGCGGCCGCGTTGGTGGGGACATGCCGCCCGGGGCCTGGCGGCCGCAGCCGCCGGATCCGCAGAAATGCTAACCCGGGGCGCTGCCCCAGGCAACCGCGCAAGCCTCTTAATGGTTGAGGATGTGCCATGATTCTGGCAGATTTGCGGCGCCCCCGATCGGGTGAATCGGCCAAATATGGCGCAATTTCCCGTGTTTGCTTGCGTGGAATTCCCCCGACGCTAGATTGGCGCCGGCGCGCATGGGTCGGGATCGCAATGGTTGATCGGTGGGGGGCATGGAAATCGGGTTCTACCGGGCCGCGCATTGGCGCGACGTTAAATACTGCGCCGCGCACCGATGCGGGCGTGTGGGCGCATCGTCGATGCATCTGTCGATCCGGCGGGTTTTGCCGGATCTTGGCCGATAGCCGCAACGATCGTTTCCCGATGGCATCTATGGAACTCTCGGCGGCGACGAAGATCCTGATCATCGCGGGTGCACCTCGCTGCGGCACGACGGCGATGACCCGCTATCTTGGGGCGCATCCCGATATCTGCGGCTCGCGCCCGAAGGAGACGCACTTCTTTCTGTCGGCTGACTCGGCCGACGATATGGCGCGCTCACGGGAAGTTTACAGGCGCAATCACTTTCCGAACCTTTCGTCGGAGCACACCCTGCTTCTCGACGGGAGCATTTCCTATTTGTACCGCCCCGATGCGGCGAAGCGGGCGTTGTCAGTCTTTCCGGAATCGCGCTTCCTGGTAATGCTTCGCAACCCGGTCGACCTCATTCACTCCTATCACAGTCGATTGCTTTTCTACCGACAGGAAACCGAAACCGATCTCAATCGCGCCTGGAAACTTCAGGATCTTCGCCGCAACGGCGAGCAGATTCCCTGGACCTGCAGCGATCCAAAGATGCTCGAGTATCTCGAAGTCGGCAGTCTCGGGCGACATTTGAAGGCATTGCTGGAAACAGTCGGCCGCGATCGCTGCCTTTGGGTTTTCTATGACGATTTTCTGAGCGATCCGCTGAATACCTACCGGAAGGTCTTGTCGTTCGCCGGCTTGTCCTATGACGGTCGCACGGATTTTCCCCGCAAGGCGCCGCATCGAACCTATCGCAACAAATCGCTTCAGTTTCTCAATTCCGGCGCGTTCCTGATGGCGTTTCTGCCGGTCAATCCCAAGTCGACCGCGTTGTACGGTCGCCTGGCGCGCGCGACGCGGCCGCTGCGCCGGCTGCTACGACGCGCCAATTCCACCGAGAAGCCGCGGGAGAAACTCGACGACGGGACGCGGTCGATGCTCGCGAAGGCATTTTTCGACGATATCGCCTCGCTCGAATCGCTGACGGGCCGCAATCTCGATTCCTGGCGCATGGATGTATCGGCGGCCGGCAGTTCCATCGCCGCGATGCCGCCCGGCCAAACTCCGGCGCCGCATACATCGACCGGTTAAGCGGGTAAAGGCACCCAAGGGGCCGATGCGACGGCGCGTCGCGGGCCGGGCATCCTATGGGGGAGGCGCTGGCGGTTCGCGCGATTTGCCGGCCGAAAGCCGCGCCCATATCGGTGGCCGATCAAGATTGTTTACGGCAGGCGCGCTGCCGAATCGCATTGATCGGCGGCCATCCCGGCTGCCAGAATGACCATATATAATGGGCCGCAGCGGGCGGCCCTATGACCATGGAGCGTCCCCCGATGTCGGGCACGAATGCACAGGAGCGGCGTCGCGGCGGCAGGGAAGCGCGGCGGGCGTTGCGTGCGGCACCGATGGCGGAGGCCGAGCGGCCGGTACGGCCGGGGCTCGAAAGCGGACGCTACAAGCCGCTGAGCGATGCCGACGTTCTCAAGATTCATCATGCCGCGCTCGACGTGCTCGAGAATATCGGTCTCGCCGATGCGATTCCGTCCTGCGTCGATGTCTGCACCGCGGTCGGCGCAAAGCTGACCAGCGAGGGGCGGCTGATCTTCCCGCGCGCGCTCATCGAAGACACGATCGCGAAAGCGGCCCGGCAGTTCATCCTGCCGGGGCAGGACCCGCGTCACGATATGGAGCCATGGGGTTCGAGGACTTATTTCGGTACCGCGGGTGCGGCCGTGCATATCGTCGATCCGGTCACCGGCGATTATCGCGAATCGATCACGCAGGACGCCTACGACATCGCGCGCCTGGTCGACACGCTCGATCACATCCATTTCTACCAGCGCTCGGTCGTGTGCCGCGATCTTCCCGATCCGTTCGAGATGGATTTCAACACCTGCTACACCAGCGTCGTCGGCACCACCAAGCATGTCGGCTCGAGCTGGGTCGACGTGCCGCAGCTCGAAGCCTCGTTGCAGATGCTGCACATGATTGCCGGCGGCGAGGATCAGTGGCGAGCGCGACCCTTCGTCAGCCAGTCCAACTGCTTCGTTGTGCCGCCGCTTAAGTTCGCAACCGATGCCTGCCGCTGCCTCGAAGTCGCGGTGCGCGGCGGCATGCCGGTCCTGCTGCTGTCGGCGGGACAAGCCGGCGCCACAGCACCCGCGGCGCTCGCGGGTGCCGTCGTGCAGGAAGTCGCGGAATGTCTCGCGGGCCTCGTCTATGTCAATGCGATCAAGCCCGGCGCGCCGGCGATATTCGGCACCTGGTGCTTCGTCTCCGATCTGCGCACCGGCGCGATGTCGGGCGGCAGTCCCGAGCAGGCGCTGCTGTCCGCGGCTGCCGGCCAGATGGGCCTCTTCTACGATCTCACGCTCGGCACCGCCTCGGGCATCAGCGATTCCAAAATACCCGATGCGCAGGCCGGCGCCGAGAAGGCCTACAATCACGCGATCGTCGGCAATTCCGGTGCAAACCTGATCTACGAGTCTGCCGGCATGCATGCGAGCCTGCTCGGCTTCTCGCTCGAAAGCCTGGTCATCGACAACGACATCATCGGCGCGGTGCAACGCACCATCCGCTCGATCGACGTGACCGACGAATCGATCTCGCTCGAAACCATTCGTCAGACCTGCCTCGAAGGGCCGGGCCATTATCTCGGTTCGGACCAGACGCTTCAGCTCATGCAGCGCGATTATGTCTATCCGCTGGTCGGCGACCGGATGAGCCCGAAGGAATGGGTCGAGAAGGGCCGGCCGACGATCCTCGATCGGGCGATCCGCCGCGTCCGCGACACGCTCGGGCGGCATTTCCCGGATCATGTGTCGTCGGCGATCGACGATGCAATCCGCGCGAAATTCCCGGTTCGGCTGCCGCGCGAATCGATGCGGCCGCGCACCACCGAAGCGGCCGAGTAAGAAACACATCATGGAAGTCATGCGCGGTTTTCCGCCGCCGGTCGAAGCGCGGCCGACGCTCGAGACCTGGGATCGCAATCCCTTCAGCGCCTGGTCGTTCCACAACATGCGCCGGCTGTTCCCGACCGCGCCGATCGCGCGCGGCAGCAAAGTCTGGGCACTGCCGTCCGATCCCCGGAATTTCGACTCGTTAAAATTCAAAGGCAGCAGCGGGAGCGAGACGACTGTTCGCGCGGTGCTCGATTCGACCCAGACCGAAGGGTTCATCCTGCTGCATCGCGGCCGCATCCTTTTCGAGCATTACGGCAACGGCCTCCAGCCGTCGTCGCCTCATATCGTCATGTCGGTCACCAAATCCTTTGTCGGCACCTTGTTCGGGATTCTCGAAGAGCGCGGTGTGCTGCGGCTCAACGATCCGTTGACCCGCTTCGTGCCCGAGCTCGCCCGCACCGCCTATGACGGCGCGACGATCGGGCAGGTGCTCGACATGCAGAGCGGCGTCCGCTTCAACGAGGATTACACCGATCCGCTGTCGGATGCCGCCCGCATCGATTGGGCGCTGGGCTGGAAGCCGCTGCCGCCCGGCGAATCCTATCGGTCGATCGATCAACTCATCCTCAGTTTGACGACGCGCGAGCGCGAGCATGGTGCCGCCTTCCGCTACCGCTCGATCGAAACCGACGTGCTCGGCTGGGTCATCGCGCGCGCGACCCAAAGCGATCTCGCGACCTTGCTGTCGCAGGAGCTCTGGCAGCCGATGGGCATGGAGTTCGATGCCGACATCGTGCTCGATCGCGCCGGCGTCGGGCTAGCCGATGGCGGCATGTCGGCGACACTCCGCGATCTTGCGCGCTTCGGCCAGATGTATCTCGACGACGGCGTCGCAAACGGCCGCACGATCGTGCCGGCCGCCTGGGTGCGCGCCAGCCGTACCGGCGATCCCGAGAAGTTCAACGATCCTGCGTTCGGTGGGCCGCAGCCCGGCCATGCCTATAGCCGGCAATGGTGGGTGCGCAATGTCGCGACAGGTACCGCGATGGCGCGCGGCATCCATGGCCAGCTTGTCTATGTCGATCCGCCGCGCGCGCTGGTCGCGGTCAAATTGTCGAGCTGGCCGACCGCGCGCAATCTAGCCCTGCTCGGCGACACGATGGCGATGATCGATGCGATCGGCGCGAGCCTGGGTGACCGCCCGCACACCTAATTGGGGTCAGCCGGTAAACGGCGCCGCCGGTGCGGTGACCGTCGCCCAGAACAGCAGCACCCCGATGGCGACGATCGCAAGTCCGCCCAAAATCCTGAGCGCGATCTCGAGACGAAGGGCCCAGTGTCGGCCACTTGCCGCCGTGCGCGATTGCGGCAGGCGGATCAGCGACGCGACGGCAACGAGCGCCGCGACCGCGATGCCCGTGCCGGCTCCCATCGCATACGCCGAAACGATACCCGCTGCATGCAGTCCGAGCCCGTAGGCAAAGACCAGAACGAGGATCGCGCCGGTGCAGGGGCGAATGCCGACCGCAACCGATAGAGCAATGGCGTCGCGCAGCCCATGCGCGCGGCCCAGCGTCTCGGGATCGGGCATGTGCGCATGATCGTGATGGTCGTGCCCGTGCCCATCCTCGTGTTCATGCGCGTGCCCGTGATCATCCGCATCATCGTGATGGGCATGGTCGTGATCGAGCCGATGGGCCGCGGCGGCAGGGCGGGTCCGCTTCAGGCGGCGCAGCCCCCCGATCAGGAGATAGGCGCCCATCGCGGCAATCAACAGAAAGCTGGCGGCTTCCGCGATCGTCACGCTGCGGGTGATGAGGCGCGTGGTGCCGTCGAGCGTCAGCAGCACGGCATAGACCAGCGCGATGGCGGTCGTCGCCTGGATGAAGGCAGCCAGCAAAGCGATCCCGATGCCGCGCCACATGATCCGTTCGCTGGTCAGCGCATAGGCCGTGATCACCGCCTTGCCATGTCCCGGCCCGACCGCATGGAACACGCCATAGAGAAAGCAGAGACCCAGCAATGCGATGAGCGCCCCGGGCGATCCGGTTTCGTCCGTGGCCCGGACTGCATCTGCCAACTTGCGTTGCAGATCGCGCTGCTGCGTCCGGATCTCGATCATCAGCCGGTCGAACCGGTCCGGTGCCGCGCTGTCCGCCGTTTCGGTTGGTGCGGCGCCGAAGGGCGAGGTGCCGGTCTCCTGAGGGTTCGCCGGAACCGCCACCAGGAGCAACGGTATAAACAGGAACAGGACCACCCATACCGCGCGCAGCGAGAAAGGGGGCATTGCGCGGCGCGACCCTTTCCGCCGATCAGTCACAGCGGAGCCGCGCCGTTGCGGCGAACATGATTCCGATACCTGTCGCCTGATCGGTATTGGTGAAGGTGGTTTCGCCAAGGCTCAGCGGATCGAGGCTCGGCGTTGCCCGATCGACCGTGACCGCGCAGGAATCCGGGCCTTCGACCGCTACCGCGTCGTCGCCATCCAACTCGATCGCGATGTAATAGGTCGGGTCGTACATGCGGAGCGCAACGTCATGCGCGCGGGCATCGACCGGTTTGGCGAGCGGTAATGTGAAACGCAACGTGATGATCCCGTCCTCGATCTCGGCCGCATACGCTTCGGCTTCACCGAAAATTCCCTAGCTGTCGTCGACCAGAAGCTCGGTCATGTAGTGCCACTCGACCAGGCTCTCGATATATTGTTGCGCCAGCGCTTCCTTCTCGGTATCGGTGACTTCGTCGTTGCCGTCGGCGTTCAACTCTTCGAGCGCGAAGGCGCTGAAGAACTCATCGAACTGCCAGACGATCCTGACCGCTTCGACCTCATGGGCTGCGTCGACGACCAGAACGGCGCTGGAATCGATCCAGACATGGGGATGTGCCGCGGCGGGCCCCGATGGGGCGATCAACAACGCGGCAAAGAGGATCGCGGCGATCCGGTGCTCAGCCAGGCGAAGTCCTGAACGACGGCGTTTGGGCATATGACGGGTGCGGACCGGTGATTGTGGCGACGGCCCGGCACTATAGGCCCGGTCCGAATCCACATCCACCGCCGGTTCTCGCGACGGCTTTCCGTTCGCGGCCCGGCCTGCAAGAATGCAGCGGCAAAAGCGGGGGCGGGGTCATGGCCGAAGGAACATACGACTATGTCATCGTGGGCGCCGGCTCGGCCGGTTGCGTGCTGGCGAACCGGCTGACCGAAGATCCCAAAACGCGCGTGCTGCTGCTCGAAGCCGGCGGGCGCGACAGCAGCATCTTCATCCAGATGCCGACCGCGCTCTCGATCCCGTTGAACAAGGAAAAATACAGCTGGGCCTATCATACCGAGCCCGAACCGCATCTCGGCGGACGCAGCATCCATTGTCCGCGCGGCAAGGTGCTGGGTGGGTCGTCCTCGATCAACGGCATGGTCTATGTGCGCGGCAACGCGCTCGACTTCGACAACTGGGCCGAACTCGGCGCCAAAGGCTGGTCGTACAAGGAAATCCTGCCGTATTTTCGCAAGGCGGAGGCCCGGGCCGATGGCGGCGACGAGTATCGCGGTGCGTCGGGCCCGCTGCATACCTCGAACGGTGCGATGAAGAATCCGCTTTATCACGCGTTCGTCGAGGCGGGCGTTCAGGCCGGCTACGGTCGTACCGCCGATGTGAATGGCTATCGGCAGGAAGGGTTTGGCCGGTCGGACATGACGGTCCATCGCGGCAAGCGCTGGAGCACGGCCAACGGCTACATCCGTCCGATCCTCGGCCGACCCAATCTCAAGCTTGAGCTCGAGGCGTTCGTCGATCGCATCCTTGTCGAAGGCAATCGCGCCGGCGGCGTTTCGTACCGGCACGGCGATCGCACGATCCAGGCGAAGGCAAGCCGCGAGGTGATCCTCGCCGGCGGGCCGATCAATTCGCCGCAGCTCCTGATGCTTTCGGGCATCGGCCCGGGCGCGCAGCTCAAGCAGCACGGCATCGACGTCGTGACCGATCTGCCCGGCGTCGGCGAAAACCTGATGGATCATCTCGAGCTCTACTTCCAGCAGGCCTGCACCCAGCCGATTACGCTCTACAGCGTACTCAATCCGATGTCGAAGGCGTTGATCGGTGCGCGCTGGACGCTGCTCAAGGATGGGCTGGGCGCCACCAACCATTTCGAGGCGGGGGCTTTCATCCGCTCGCGCCCGGGCGTGCGCTGGGCCGACATTCAATTTCATTTCCTGCCGGCGGCGATTTCCTATGATGGCAACGCGGTCGCCGGCGGTCACGGATATCAGGTCCATGTCGGGCCAATGCGCTCGAAGAGCCGCGGCTGGGTGCGCCTTCGCTCATCGAATCCGCGCGACAAGATGCGCGTCTTCTTCAATTACATGTCGGAGCCGGACGACTGGACCGAATTTCGCGCGGCGGTGCGCCTGACGCGCGAAATCTTCGCGCAGCCCGCTTTCGATGCCTATCGCGGTCGCGAGCTCGCACCCGGCGCCGCCGCACAGAGCGATGCCCAGATCGACGAATTCCTCCGCGGTGCGGTTGAAACTGCGTACCACCCATCCGGCACTTGCAAGATGGGCGTCGACCGCATGGCGGTGGTCGACCCTCAATGCCGTGTGCACGGCATCGAGGGGCTGCGCGTCGTCGATTCCTCGATCATGCCGCAGGTGACGACGGGCAATCTCAATGCGCCGACGATCATGCTCGCGGAGAAGGCGGCCGATATGATCAAGGGCGCGGCGCCGCTGGCCGCCTCCGATGCACCGGTCTGGACCGCGCCCGACTGGCAGATACGTCAGCGCACCGGCGAGCCGGTACGCCGGGTGAGCGAAGCTGCCTGAGCAAGGGCCATTGGGAAGAAAGCGCCGGATCGGTCGCGGCAGGAACCGGCGTTGCGCGTCAGTGGCGTCTGATCAACCGCAGCAGGATCAGGAGCAGGATCGCGCCGCCGGTGGCGACGAGGATCGATTCGAAGTTGATCCCGGTCACGCTGCCGATACCGAAGCGAGTTCCGAGATAACCGCCAATCACCGCGCCGATCACGCCGATCGCAATGGTCACGATAATGCCGCCGGCATCGCGGCCCGGCATGACGAACTTGGCAAGAATGCCGGCGATCAGTCCCAGCAGCAGCCAAATCAGAATACCCATCGCTCGCGTCTCCCTCTTTTTGCGCCAATCGCGGGGAACCCGGGATTGCGACGCTGGAGGTGCCATAATTTCAGGGGTCCGGCAAGCCGCCGGCCCGCAATCCCGCAGGATCGCTTGCGCACGGGGCCGCGGCGGGAGAGCATGTCAGGCATGATCGATACCTCGCCCCGAATCGTCGCGTGCCGGCGCTAAGCCATGGCCGATTGCGATCTGATCGTCCGGAACGCGCTGCTGTTCGACGGCAGCGGCGCAGCACCCATGCGTGGCGATCTGGCGATAGCCGACGCGCGGATCGTGGCGCTGGGCGCGCTCGACCGCATGGATGCCGATGACGAGATCGACGCTGCCGGCCACGCGCTCGCACCCGGCTTCATCGACGTACACACCCATGACGATCGCGCGTTGATGATCGGCGACATGGCTATGAAGGCGAGCCAGGGCATCACCACGGTCGTGGTCGGGAATTGCGGCGTCAGCCTCGCGCCCTGGATCGCCGACCGGGCGCCACCGCCGCCCCTCGATTTGATCGGCGCCCAGGCAGACTACCGGTTCGCGACCTTCGGCGAGTATCTCGATACCCTCGACCGCGACGGGATCGCGCTCAACGCGGCCTGTCTGGTCGGCCATTCGACCCTGCGCGCGGGCGCGATGGATCGCTACGACCGCGCGGCGGATTCCGGCGAGATCGCATCAATGCGCGGGCGACTTCGCGAGGCGCTCGATGCCGGTGCGATCGGTCTTTCGACCGGGCTCGCCTATCGGCCTGCAATATCGGCGCCGACGTCCGAAATATCGGCCCTGGCCGAATTGCTGGCGCCGGCCGGCGCGATCCATACGACCCACATGCGCAACGAGAGCGCCGAGGTCGACGCCGCGATGGACGAGGCCTTCGCGATCGGACGCGCCGCGAACGTGCCGGTCGTGATCTCGCATTTCAAGGTGGCCGGCGCCGCGCATTTCGGCCGCACCAAAGAGACGCTCCCGAAACTCGCGGCCGCGATGGCGCGTCAGAATCTCGGCGTCGACGTCTATCCCTATGCCGCGTCCTCGACCGTGCTCGATCCGGATTTCATCGAGGGTGCCGATCGCATCCTCGTCACTTGGTCCAAGGCGGAACCGACACAGGCCGGCCGCTATCTCAACGACATCGCACGCGACTGGAACATGGATCGGCACGAAGCGGCGCAGCGGTTGCAGCCGGCCGGCGCCGTCTATTTCTCGATGGACGAGGACGACGTGCGTCGCATTCTCTCGTTCCGCGAAGCGATGATCGGCTCGGACGGGCTGCCACACGACGCGCATCCGCATCCGCGGCTCTGGGGCAGCTTTCCGCGCGTGCTCGGTCATTACGCGCGCGATGTTGGCCTCTTCACGATGCAGGAGGCGATCCGCCGCATGACCGGTCTGCCGGCGGAGCGGTTCGGCCTGAAGGGTCGCGGCCGGTTGCTGCCGGGCGCGCATGCCGATCTGGTGCTGTTCGACCCGGAGACGGTGCTCGATCGCGCGACCTTCGAGCAACCCGCACAACCCGCGGCCGGCATCGAGACCGTGTTCGTCGCCGGAGAGCCGGTCTGGCAGCACGGCAAATCGACCGGCGCGAAGCCGGGTCGGGCGTTGCGGCGACAGGCGCGCTAGGATTGCATCCATGCTGACCGATTTCGATGCGGTCCCGCTGATCGATCTCCAGCCCTACTTCACAGGCGATGCGGCGGCGCGTCGCGCGGTCGGCGTGAAACTGGCGCGCGCCTGCGAGCAGGTAGGCTTTCTCTATCTGACCAATCACGGCGTCGATCAGAAACTGATCGAGCGCACGCTCGCGGTGTCGCGCGAATTCTTCCACCGCCCGGACGCGGAAAAGCGCGCGCTGCATCTCAACGTGACGGCGAACCATCGCGGCTATATCGGGCCGTTCGAGGTGACGCCGGACACCAGCAAGCCCAAGGACGTGCGCGAAGCATTCAAGATCGGCCCCGAAACGCCGGAGGACGATCCCGATTATCGTGCCGGCAATATCGTGTTCGGTCCGAATGTCTGGCCGCGCGAGCCGGCCGATTTCGGCCCGATCGTCGGCGCCTATTACGCGGCGATGCAGGTTCTCGCGCGCGACATCTTCCGGCTCTTCGCGCTCGGACTCGGGCTCGACGAGGACTATTTCATGAAACTGGTCACCAAGCCGGCCAGCATCATGAACATCAACTATTACGCCGCGACCGCGCCAGGCGATTCCGGCAGCGGCATCGGCGCGCATTCCGACTATGAGGCCTTCGCCCTTCTCTGGCAGGACACGGTCGGCGGGCTCGAGGTCGAGAACGCGGCCGGCGAATGGATTCCGGTGCCGCCGATCCCGGGCGCCTATGTCGTCAATATCGGCGACCTGATGGCGCGCTGGACCAACGGGCGCTTCAGCGCGACGCGCCATCGTGTCATCAATCGCAGCGGCCGTGAGCGCCTGTCGCTGGCCTTCTTCGGCAATGTCGATTACGCGACCGAGATCCGCTGCCTCCCGGTCTGCGCCGGTCCGGACGATCCGCCGCGTTTCCCGCCGACCACGGCCGGGCGGCATCTCATGGAGGCGATCCTGCGCACCTATCCCGATCTGCCCAAATACCGGGCCTGCCCGATCCCCTGATCCCGATCCCCTGATTGTCGTCGCGCGGCATTGCGATGGCGATGCCGGATCGGGTGCGACGAAAGCGCCCGGCATTTTTCGCATCGCGCATCAAGCAACCTTGCCTCGCCGCCGCGCCGCCGCCACTATGGGAAACGGCAATCAAACGACGGCTGAGAGGGGGCAGTCGCCATGTTCACGATCGATCCGAAACGTCTCGACCTGGCCGCGGAGTTTCGCGCCCAACCGGTCGGCATTCATTCGCCGGAGCTGCAGGCGGTCCTGACCGTCATGCGCTCGCTGCCGCTCGACCAGCGATACATCCTGATCCGCCGCAAGCCGTACCAGGAATGGGTGCTGGCTCAGCTCACCGGCGTCCGCAACGAGCCGCCGCGGATCTATCACGACAAGGTCTATTCCAGCCCCGAAGAAGCGGAATGGGCGATCTTCAAGCTGCGCTGGCACCATGCCACGGGCGAAGAGCTGCGCGAGGAGGATCTGCCGTGACGCGTCGTCTCGTCGCCTATCCCGACACACTGAGCGCGCATCCCGGCGAGCGCATCAAATTCATGGTCAATGCGCTGGGCGGCGGCGATTATCGTGCCGACATCGTCCGGCTGCGCTGCGGCGATCTCAATCCGAAGGGTGCGGGTTTCAAGGAGACCGTTGTCGATTCATCCATCGCCGGCACCTACAAGGGCAGGCGCCAGGAGATCAAGGCGGGATCCTGCGCGATCGTCGACGACGATGTGCGGCTGTCGGGCCTCAGCAGTTTCACGCTCACGGCCTATATCTGGCCGACGACGCCCGACCGCGACCGCCAGGCGATCATCGGCAAATGGTGCGACATCCAGCGCCGCGGCTTTGCGCTCGCGATCGACGAAGGCGAAGCGACCTTGCTGCTCGGCGACGAGAAAGGCCAGGTCGATCGCATTGGCAGCGGCACGGCGCTCCATGCGCGGCAATGGTATTTCATCGCCGCAACGTTCGATGCCGAGACCGGCATCGCGCGGCTGATCCAGCGCCCGCTCGATCCGATTGTGGGTGGACCCATCGAGGTCGCGAGGCTGGCGGCTGCCGGCCATATCGACGGCGACAATGGCGTGCCGCTCTCGATGGCCGCGTTTCTCGCCAAGGGATTGCGGCCGATCGCGCGCTATAACGGCAAGATCGACCGGCCGCGTTTGGCGTCAGCCGCGCTCGACGATGCGGCGATCGAGGCGCTCGCCGGCGCCACCGTGCCGGCTGCGCTGCGCGATGTCGTGTTCGGTGCGTGGGATTTCGGCCGCGACATCAAGACCGACCGGATTTCCGATCGTTCGGATGCGCGGCTCGATGGAACGCTGCTCAATCTGCCGGCACGCGGCATGAAGGGCCATAACTGGGACGGCAGCTCGATGAGCTGGGTCGCAACGCCCGAACAATATGGCGCGATCCATTTCCACGAGGACGATATCTACGATGCCGGCTGGGAGGTCGATTTCGAGTTCGAGATTCCGGCCGGATTAAAGAGCGGCATCTACTGCGCGCGGCTGCAGCAGGGCGAGGAGATCGAGCGCGTGCCGTTCTTCGTGCGCGCGCCCAAGGGCAAGGCAACTGCCGACACGTTGTTCCTGGTGCCGACATGCTCCTACATGGCCTATGCCAACGAGACGAGCACGCTGCCCTCGGGTGGCGGCGAGCATACTATGGGTCATGTCATCTCCTACGGCGCCGAGGATCTCTTCCTCTGGACCCATCCGGAATACGGCCTTTCCTTCTACGACACCCATATCGATGGCAGCGGCGTCTGCTATTCCTCGCGCCTGCGGCCGATCCTCAACATGCGGCCCGGCCATATGACCGGCTGGATCTGCGCCGGCGGCGCGCCGTGGCAGTTCAATGCCGATACGCACATCACCGACTGGCTCGAGGCGAAGGGCATCGAATACGACGTCGCGACCGACGAGGATCTGCACAATGAGGGCATCGCGCTGCTGCAGCGCTACAAGTCCGTCGTCACCGGCTCGCATCCGGAATACTGGTCGACGCCGATGCACGACGCACTCGGCGCCTGGATCCGCGATGGCGGGCGCTTCGCCTATCTCGGTGCCAACGGATTCTACTGGCGCATCGGTTTCCACGAGACCTTGCCCGGCGTCATCGAGCTGCGCCGCTCCGAAGACGGCGTGCGCGACTGGGAAGCCGATAGCGGCGAATATTACATGAGCTTCACCGGCGAGTATGGCGGGCTCTGGCGGCGCAACGGCCGGCCGCCGCAATCGCTGGTCGGCGTCGGATTCGTGGCCCAGGGTTTCGACGTCTCGTCCTACTTCGAGTTTCAACCCGACGCTGCCGATGCGCGCGCGGGCTTCATCATGCAGGGCATCGATCCGAAGGAACGGCTCGGCGATTTCGGGTCGATCGGCGGCGGTGCCGCCGGGCTCGAGCTCGACTGGGTCGATACGAAACTCGGCACGCCCTGGCACACGCTGCGGATCGCAAGCTCGCTCATGCACTCCAATGCGGTCATGCTGGTACCCGAAGAAATTTATTCCGCGACGCCGGCGATGTCGGGCCGCGACAATGCGAACGTGCGCGCCGATGTGACGTTTTTCGAAACGCCGGGCGGGGGTGCTGTCTTCTCGACCGGCTCGATCTCCTGGGCGAGCGCGCTTGCGCACAACAACTACGACAACAACGTGAGCCGCATGACCGAGAACGTGCTGCGCCGCTTCGTCGATCCCAAGCCGTTCCGGATGCCGGCGGAATAGGGCGCACCGGGCAATCGACGCTGTGACGACACTCTCTGAAGAATAGGACAATGGAATGATCATCAGCCTCGATACCGGGCGCGGCCCGCGCCTCGACGATCCCGACAATTTCCGTGCCTTCAAGGTGACGGCGCCCGCTGGCATGGACCGCGACGCGCTCGGCCGCGCTCTCGGCGCGGTCGGTCGGTTGCATGAAGACGGCAGCGAGCATGCCTGGATCGCCGAGGCGGCGTTACGAAAGCTCGCCGGCCGGGCTGACGACAAGGCATGGAACGATCAGGCGACCGGGATGATCGACTATGCCCGCCGCTCGGGCTGGATCGATGCGGCAACCGGCGCCATCAGGGCGCATATCGAACGGGTGTGAGCGGGCGTGTTATCGGACACGATCGCTGGTGTGCAGCACAGGCACAAAAAATGAATTCGTCATGCCTGGGCCCCCGGGTCCGGCCGCAGGCCGGCCCGAGGACAAGCTCGACCCGGGCATCCACCGGGCCGATGCAACCTTTCTAATTCGCACAGATGACGATGTAACGGAGGCCGCGCGCCCTACCGCGTCCCGCGGATCTCGCTCAGCGTCCGGCGGATGGTCAGCGCCTCGGGATCGATCGGCAGTTCGATGATCGCGGGCTTGCCCGCTTTCATCGCGCGTTCCAGTGCCGGCCTGAACTCGGCCGTCGTCCGCACCGTCTCGCCATGGCCGCCGAAGGCGCGCGCATAGGCGGCGAAATCCGGATTATGCAGATCGGTGCCGACGACGCGGCCGGGATAGTCGCGCTCCTGATGCATGCGGATCGTGCCGTACATTCCGTTATTGACCACCAGCACGATGATGTTCGCGCCATACTGCACGGCGGTCGCGAATTCCTGGCCGTTCATCAGGAAATCGCCATCGCCCGCGGCCGCGATCACGACGCGCTCCGGATATCGAAGCTTCGCTGCGACCGCCGCCGGCACACCGTATCCCATCGAGCCATTCGTGGGCGCGAGCTGCGCGCGATAGAAGCAGTAGCGATGAAACACATGGAACCACGAGGAGAAGTTACCGGCGCCGTTGCAGATCATCGTATCGGGCGGCGTCGCCTCGCGGATCGTGCGCACCACTTTGGCCATCTGGATCGGGCCGACGCACTGCACTTCTTTGGTCCATTGCAGATACTCGGCTCGCGCGTTCTCCGTCCATGAACGGCGCGAATTTGCATCGACCGGTTTCAGCGCACGCGCGGCCGCGCAGAATTCGGCCATGCCGGCATTGATTGCCAGCGTCGGCTGATAGACGCGGCCGAGCTCTTCGGCGCCCGGATGGATATGCACGAGCGTTTGTTTCGGCACCGGCGGCGTCACCAGCGTATAGCCGCTTGTCGTCATCTCGCCGAGCCGCGCGCCCGCCGCGATCAGCAGATCGGTATCGCGGATGCGTTCGGCCAGTTTCGGATTGACGCCGATCCCGACATCGCCGGCATAGAGCTGGTGGTCGTTGTCGAAATAACTCTGGCAACGGAACGAGGCGCCGGTCGGCAGGTTCATCGCTTCGGCGAAGGCAGCGATATCCCTGGTCGCCTGCTGGTCCCATGTGCCGCCGCCGACGATCATGAACGGCCGCTCCGATCTCTCGATCATCGCGCGCAGTTGCTGCATCGCCTCGGGGGCGGGATGCGCCTGCATCGGCATCGCCTTGCCGGCATCGTCAACATCGACCTCGTCGGTCAGCATGTCCTCGGGCAGAACGACGACAACGGGGCCGGGCCTTCCGCTCATGGCGCGATGGAACGCCTGGCTCAGCAGTTCGGGAATGCGCGCGGCCTCGTCGATGCGCACCACCCATTTCGCGAGCGGGGCGAACATCTGCCGGAAATCGACTTCCTGGAAGGCCTCGCGGTCGCGCTGTTCGCGCGCCACGTCGCCAACGAAGAGGATCATCGGTGTCGAATCCTGGAATGCGACATGTACGCCGACCGAAGCGTTGGTTGCACCGGGACCGCGCGTCGCAAAGCAGATGCCGGGCCGGCCGGTCATCTTGCCGTCGGCCTCGGCCATGTAGGCGGCACCGCCTTCCTGCCGGCAGACGATCAGCTCGATCCGGTTGCGCACTTCGTAGAGCGCATCGAGCGCCGCGAGATAGCTCTCACCGGGAACGCAGAACGCGCGCTCGACGCCGTTGATGAGAAGCTGGTCGATCAGGATCTGTCCGCCGGTGCGGGGCATGAAACGAGTCTCCGGTGGAAACCTGCTCTCCAAGAGAGAGGCTTCGGTTTACCCCCTCCCCCTGCCGCGGTCTGCCGCGGCCGACCGCGGCGTGCAGGAGGGTGAAGGGGGAGGGGTTCGTGCGTGACGCACTGCCGTCAGAGCGAGAGCGGCATTACCCCCCACCCTAACCCTCCCCCGCAAGGGGAGTAGGAAATTACTGGTCGCGAACAAATCAGTCTTGGTCCCCCGCCTCCAGCCGGACCGGATCGCCATGCGGCGTCTTCTCGTAGGCGCGATGCCATTGCGCCTGCCTCGCATCGAGCATCGCGTCGGTCACGGCACCGCGCGCCGTCGTGAGTTTTTCGAGCGCGCGCAGCGCCGCCTCGTAATAATGTTCCTGATCGTCCGGCACGCCGCCGGCGGCATCGCGCGCGCGTTCGGCCCCGAGCGCTTCCGACCATTCGCCTTGCGTGAACAATCCCTGCGTGGCGAGCGTATGCGCGATTGCCATCAGCTCCGCCTGCCACGGCTCGTCGAAACCGGGTTGCCCGTCCCGCGCTGCGAGCGGCGCCACAGATGGGCTCCGCGCCGCGAGCGGAGCGTTCGGATGATCGTTATGGCCGTCATGCGGGCTCAAGATAGCTCTCCCACAGATCGAGATGGACGCAGGCGCGGCGCTCCTTCGCATCCGCCGCGCGCGCCTCGGGCCAGAGCTCTTCCGCCTCGAAGCGCACGGTATAAAGCGGCTCGGCGCGGTCGATGCCGCGCGCATGCGCATCGGGAAAAACATGCGCGCCGCAGAACCGCTCGATCCGGCCGACGCGTCCGCGCACATAGGCGGGCAGTCTCGTGTGGCCGGGCGCACCCACCGCGTTCGCGCGTACATTGGCGCCGACCCGGAACGACGGCGGCGGTCCGTCCGCGCGGTCGTAGCGCGTCACATGCTTCGAGGCCGCGCGCACTTTCTCGGGCCCGATCGGCGGTTCCAGATCCGGACTGGCCGTCGCCGCTTTGCCGCTCACGATTTCCTCGATCGTCGCGAGCCCGGAATCGATCAGCAGCGCCGCCTCGATTTGCATCCACTGGTCGAAATAGGGTCGCGTCAGATAGTCGACCGGATCGATCAGCTCGCGCACATGACGCCACCAGTCGAGATTCACTCCCGGCACCGGGCTTAGCGCCTGATCGATCCCCCACATGCGTGCTTCCCAGTCGGAATGGAACGCTTCCTCGGGCTCGTCGACCGTGACCGGGCCGAAGAATTGCCGTCCGCCGAGATCGTGCGGACCATCCATCAGATTTTGTCCATGTCGAAGACGCTCATCGCTGCGGCGCCTTGCGTGCCGGTGACAGATCTCGGTCGGTGCCGATCATCGAATTGCGGGAGACCAGCGCAGCCAGCCGGTTCTCGTCCCAGCCCTCGGTGCCGGCCGGCCGTTCCGGGATCACCATGTAGCGCAGCTCGGCCGTGCTGTCCCAGACGCGGACCTCGACCTCGTCGCCGATCGATACGCCGAACTCGGCGAGCACCGATCGCGGCTCGCGCACGGCGCGTGCGCGATACTCGTTCGCCTTGTACCAGCTCGGCGCAATGCCGAGGATCGAGACCGGGTAACAGGAACACAGCGTGCAGACGACGAGGTTGTGGACGTCCCTCGTGTTCTCGACGGCGCGCAGATGTGCTGTGGCGCTGCCGGTGAAACCGAACTCGTCGATTGCCGCGGTCGCGTTCCCGATCAGGCGTTTTTTGTAGGCAGGATCGCTCCATGCGCGCGCGACGACCTGTGCGCCGCGTTTCGGTCCGATCTCGTCGGTATAGAGCTCGATCCATTGATCGACCGCCGCGCGGTTCAGCATGCCCTTTTCCACGAGCAGGCTTTCGAGCGCCTTCACCCGCAACGCCGAATCCGACGGCAGATGGTCGTGCAGCTCGCGATGGATATGCGCGACGCGTTTGGAGTCGTATGTCGTCACCGGACGGCCTTTCGCTGGCGGAACAGGCGTTGCAGCGAGCCTAGCGCCGGGCCCGAGCCGTCACAAGGCAACCTGCAACGGCGCCGCATCGTCAAATCGGCGGCCTTTTGTCCGCCCAGGGCCGCTGCAGCTCGAGCGCGCGGCCGATGCGCAAGGCCGTGTCTTCGCGGAAGCGCCGCGTCACGATCTGCAGCCCGACCGGCAGTCCGTCCTTGCTCCAGCCGGCCGGCACCGAGAGCGCCGGGCATTGCGGGATATTGTTGAAGAGCGCTGTCATATCCTGCCCATGATAGAGCCCGTCGCCGGATTTCGCCTGGAAATCGGCCTCGCTGCCGCCGACCGGCGGTGCCGGAATCGCCATCGTCGGGCAGAGAAATGCATCGTACTTTTCGATGATCGGGCGAAAGCGGTTCCACTGGTCGGTGCGCTCGATCTCGAGCCGCTTGTAATGCGTCGCCGACATCGCATTGCCCTGTTCGATCAGCGCCACGACATTGGGATCCATCTTGTCGCGAAACGCGTCGAGCTTGTCGCCGAAATAGCCCGACATGAACACGGCCCATAGTTCCGTCCACGTATCGTTGAAGCGGCGATCCCAGTCGAGCTCGACCTCCTCGACCGTCGCGCCGGCCGCCTGAAGCGCCTTCGCGGCTTCGCGCACATTGCGCTCGACCTCGGGATCGATCCAGTAGCAGGAGAGATCGACGTCCATCGCGAATTTCATGCCCCCGATGTCGCCGGGCGTCGGATCCGGCAATTCGACGCGCGTGCCGTTCGACATGATGTCGATATCGTGCGGGCCCTGCGCCGCATCGAGGAAAAGCCGCGCATCGTCGATCGTCCGCGCGAGCGGTCCGAAATGCGAAATGCTGTCATAGACCGAAGGCAGGATATCCATCGGAATGCGCCCGATGCTCGGCTTCAGCCCGACCGTGCCCGACCAGGCAGCGGGAATGCGCACCGAGCCGCCCATGTCGGTGCCCTCGGCGATCGGCACACAGCCGGTCGCGACGGCCGCACCCGAACCGCCCGAGCTGCCGCCGGGGCAGCGGTCGGTGTTCCACGGGTTACGCGTGATGCCCCAGAGCGGGCTTTCGGTGTAACTCGAGTAGGCGAACTCGGGCGTCGTCGTCTTGCCGACCATGATGCCGCCCGCCTCGTGGGTCAGGCGCGTGACGATGACGGCATCGCGATCCGGCACGTTATGCTCGAACGCATAGGAGCCAAGCGTCGTGCGCTTGCCCTTGGTCGGTGTCAGATCCTTGATCGCCAGCGGCACGCCATGCAGCGAGCCAAGTTTGCCGCCCTGCATGACGGCCTGTTCGGCCTGCTTTGCCTTGGCGAGCGCCTCGTCGGGGTAGACGAAGGCAAAACAGTTGAGCTTCGGATTGATCTTGTCGATCCGCGCCAGCGTATTTTTCATCAGCTCGACCGGGGAGAGCTGCTTCTTGCGGATGCGGTCGGCCAGCACGGTTGCCGGCGTGTAACAGAGATCGAGATCGGTCATGGTATTGTCCCCCGGTTTCTTGCCAGTCACTCTAGGGAAGCGCGGATGCCAGTCAATCCGGGTCTGCAATTCGCCGGTTGCCCGTGGTCAACCGCGACCGGCTCCGTCCATAATGGCCATGCCTGCGCGCCCGGAACGAGCGAAAGAGACCGACGATGACCGACCCTTCGCCCATCAGGATCTTCGACATCGATCATGTCGTGCTGCGCGTCCGCGACATGGCGGTGATGGAACGCTTCTATTGCGACGTGCTCGGCTGCCATGTCGAATGCGTTCTGGCCGACCTCGACATGATCCAGCTTCGCGCCGGCCGGGCGCTGATCGATCTGGTCGACGTGGCCGGCACGCTCGGCCGCCAGGGCGGCGCCGCGCCGGGCAAGGAAGGCCGCAACATGGATCATTTCTGCGTGCGCGTGGAACCGTTCGACGCCGATGCGATCCTGCGCCATCTGCGCGCGCATGGCATCGAGCCCGGCGATGTCGTGCAGCGCTCTGGTGCCGAGGGCACCGGCCCCTCGATCTATCTCGACGATCCCGAAGGCAATATGGTCGAGCTCAAGGGGCCGTCGGCGCCGTGAGCGGGTCTATCCGGGCCGGCCGGAACGAGCGAGAATTTGTGAGGAGACGAATATGGGCGTGATGATCGTAACCGGCGGCGGCCGCGGCATCGGGGCCGCGATCGCGGAAGGCGCCGGGCGCAAGGGCTGGGACGTCGCGGTCAATTACCGCACGGAGAAGGCGCGCGCCGAGGCTGTGGCCGATGCGATCCGCAAGAGCGGCCGCAAGGCCATCGCGGTGCAGGCCGACGTTGCGCAGGAATCCGACATTCTGAGACTCTTCGAAACCGTCGATCGCGAACTCGGCACCGTCGGCGCGCTGGTGAACAATGCCGGCATCGATATCGAGAACTGGCTTGCTGACGTGCGGCTCGCCGATATCGAGCAGATCTTCCGCGTCAACGTCTACGGCCCGATGCTCTGCGCGCGCGAGGCGGTGAAGCGCATGTCGACCGCGAAGGGCGGCAAGGGCGGCGCGATCGTCAATATCGGCTCGGTCGCCGGCCGCACCGGCGGCATGAAGAAGGGCGGTGCCTATGCGGCGTCCAAGGCCGCCGTCGATACCTTCACCCGCGCGCTCGCCCTCGAAACCGCCCAGCAGGGGGTGCGCGTTTCCTGCGTCCGGCCGGGGCTGACCGATACCGAAATGTTCGGCGATGCGAACCAGCGCGCCGAGGCCCGCGAGTATGCGAAAACCGGCGCCCCGATGGGCCGGATGGGCCGGGCGGACGAGATCGCCGGGCTTGCGCTGTGGCTCTGCTCTGACGAGGCGACCTACGTGACCGGCTTCAGCTACGACGTCAGCGGCGGGCGGTAATAGATCCGCTTCCCGAGCAGGCAGGGGGAGGGAGGCGGGTGCGACAGTCTTGCCATGGAATCGTGCGCCGACCGGGTGCATGATCGACCGGGAAACGCCTTTCGGGAGCCGGCCATGGTCGAACTGACCCCGCAACAGACCGCGCAGTATCGCGAAGAGGGGTTTCTCATCCTCGATCGGCTGATCGAGCCGGACTTCGCCGCCCGCGTCGCCGCGCGCTACGAGAAGCTGTTTCGCGGCGAGTTCGAAACCGGGCTCATGCCGGACGAGTGGAACTGGAAGTTCGGCCGCGACCGCGAAGACCTCACGCGCCAGATCTGCAACGGCTGGCGGTCGGACTACACGGTCGCGAGCCTGGTCCTGAGCGCCGAGATCGGCCGCATGGTCGCCCAGCTCGAAGACTGGCCGGGCGCGCGCATCTCGCAGGACAACATCATCTGGAAGCCGCCCGGCGCCCGTCCGCTCGGCTTCCACCAGGACGACAGCTATAACGGCTGGATCGTGCCCGCGCGCATGGCGAGCTGCTGGATCGCGCTCGATCGCACGACAGCGGCCGGCGGCACCGTCGAATATGTGCGTGGCTCGCATAAATGGCCGATCTCGCCGCCGATCGGCGAGTTTCACGGGCCGGTGGACTATCGCAAGGCGCTGCGTCAGGCGGCCGAGCATGTCGGCATCACCGACATCGATCTGGTGCCGGTCGAAGTGCCGGCCGGCGGTTGTGCGTTCCACCACGGCGGCACCTGGCACGGCTCCGATACCAACAAATCCGACCGCGCGCGGCTCGCGGCCGTCGCCCATTGCATGTCGTCGGAAGCGACCTTCCACCCGACCCACAAGAGCTACATCTACAATCGCTACAAGCGGCCGGGCGATCTCACGATGGACGAGGGTTTCTTCCCCGTGCTGTGGCGCAAGGACGGCTATCGCACGCCGTGGCTCGACGAGTATTGCCGGCAGGGTTCGGCGGCCGAACTGCCGGCACAGAAGCTCGCCTCGGCGCGTTAGAACGGCGCCGGCCCGATTGCGCGCTGTCATATCGGTTCAATCAGGTGTTAGCGCGTTGATTCAGCGACGAGGTCGCCCGATGTTTCGCGTGAAACATGCGTTGCCAGGCCGATGCTGACCGGGCGTTGCCAGTGCGGCGCGGTGCGATACCAGGTCGCCGGCGATCCGATCGCGCTCTATGCCTGCCACTGCCTCGAATGCCGCAAGCAATCGGCGTCGGCCTTCGGCCTGTCGCTGATCGTGCACAGCGCCGATTTTCGGCTGACCCAGGGTGTTCCGGCGTCATGGGTGCGGGCGGCTGATAGCGGCCGGCATCTGCGCTGCTGGTTCTGCCCCGACTGCGGCTCGCGGCTCTGGCACGACAGCGAACCGGCCAGCGAAACGATGAGCATCAAGGGCGGCTCGCTCGATCAGCCGGTCGATTTCTCGACCGCGATCCATATCTGGACTGCTGGCGCGCTGCCGGGGTTTCAACTCCCCGACGGCGTGCCGCATTACCCCGGAGAGCCGCCGGATTATTGAGTGACGGGCGGCCAACCGCCCGCCGCAGCCTTCCGCCAACCGCCCGCCGCAGCCTTCCGCCACTCATGGATCGGACGCCCGGCCTCCGCTAGGCTCTCCGGCCGAAGGGGATCCGCCTTGGACCGACGCCTTGCCGCCATCCTTGCGACCGACGTGGTCGGCTACAGCCGCCTCATGGAGAAGGATGAGGTGGGTACGCTCGCGGCGTTGAAGTCGCGGCGCAGGGACCAGCTCGAACCGCTCGTCGCCCGCCACAAGGGCCGCATCTTCAAGCTGACCGGCGACGGGGTGCTGGTGGAATTCGCCAGCGCGGTCAATGCCGTCCAGTGCGCCATAGATTTTCAGGCGGCGATGGCGGCAGCCAATGCCGATATTCCCGACGAAACGCGCATTGTCGTTCGGATCGGCATCCATCTCGGCGACGTCATGGTCGAGGGTAGCGACCTCTACGGCGACGGTGTCAACATCGCGGCGCGTTTAGAAGCCCTCGCCGACCCCGGCGGCATCTGCGTGTCCGAGGATGCGTACCGGCAGGTGCGCAACAAGCTCGACTGCGCCTTCGACGATCTCGGCCGGCAGAACCTCAAGAACATCGCCGAGCCGGTGCAGGTCTACCGCATCGGCCCGTTACGGCCGGATGTCCGATCCGCGCTGCCGCTGCCCGACAAGCCGTCGATTGCAGTTCTGCCGTTTACGAATATGTCGGGCGATCCGGAGCAGGAGTATTTTTCCGACGGCATCACCGAGGACATCATCACCGCGCTCAGCCTTTTTCGGTCGCTGTTCGTGATCGCGCGCAACTCGTCGTTTTCGTACAAGGGCAAGTCGGCAAAGGTTCAGGAGATCGGGCGCGACCTCGGTGTCGCCTATATCGTCGAGGGCAGCGTCCGCAAGGCCGGCAACCGGATACGGGTGACGGCCCAGCTCGTCGAGGCGTCGACCGGCAACCATGTCTGGGCACAGAAATACGATCGCGAGCTTGCGGACATCTTCGACGTGCAGGACGAGCTGGTGCAGGCAATCGCAACCGCCGTGCCCGGCCGGCTCGACGAAGCGGCGCTCGAGCGGTCGCGTCGCAAACCGAGCGCGAACCTGACGGTCTACGATTATCTGCTGCGCGGCGAATGGCTGATGCGGGACTATTACGGCACCGCCGGTGCCGGGGAATGTTTCGAAAAGGCGATCGAGATCGACCCGGCCTGCGCGCGCGCCTACAGCCGCCTCGCGACCTACCATGCCTACCACATCGTCGACCAGCACGCTGATACCGAAGAGCAAAGGCAACTCGTTCGCTCGCTGGTCGGAAGGGCGCTGGCGATCGAGCCGGGCGATTCGTTCGTCCAGATCCTTGCCGCGCAGGCCTACATGCTAATCGGCGATCCCGAGCTCGCGCTGTACCATGCCGAAAAGGCGATCGCCCTCAACTCAAACGACATCATGGTCGCACGGTTTGCAGGAATGATTCTGGCCTATGGCGGCAAGCTCGACGAAGCGCTGCGCTGGCGGGACCGGTTCCTGCGCATGGACCCGCACTTTGCCGATGCCGATCGCGAACCGCTGTTCGACCTCAGCTATTTGGCGGGGCGTTTCGAAGAGGCGATCGCGTTCTTTCAGGGTTGGTCGAACCCGCCGCCGCACATGTTCACCGAACTGGCCGCTGCCTATGGGCAACTCGACCGGATCGACGAGGCGCATGCTGCGGTGGCGGAGTTCGAACGGCGCAAGGCACCCGACTACGATTTCAGCCTGTATCGCACCACCCTGCTGCGTGTCTGCGCGCGGCAGGAGGAGCGCGATCGCTGGGCCGAAGGATTCCGCAAGGCCGGTCTGCCGGTATAGACGTTGCCCGGGCGGCCGCTATTGGGCATTGCCGCCGTAGAGCGGTGTGCTCACATATTTGAGGCCGCTGTCGCACATCACGGTGACGACCGTTGCATCGGGGCCGAGTCTCTTGCCGAGGTCGATCGCCGCGACCAGGTTTGCGCCGGTCGACGTGCTGGCGAACAGCGCGTCGGTGCGAGCCAATTTTCGTGCCATCGCCATCGCTTCGTCGGTCGACACGGTCGCGATTTCGTCGGCGATGCCGGACCGCCAGAGCGGCACCACGAAACCCGCGCCGATGCCCTCGATCTTGTGGCTGCCGGACTTACCGCCTGACAGCACGGCCGATTCCGCCGGCTCGACCGCGACGATGCGAATGCCGGGCTTGTGGCGGCGCAGGCCCTCGGCCACACCGCGAATGCTGGCGGCCGTTCCGGTCGATTGAACGAACGCGTCGATCCGGCCGCCGGTTTGCGCCCGGATCTCGTCTGCCATCGCGTGATAGGCGGTCAGTTGATCGCTGTTGTTGAGCTGATCGGTCCAGAACGCACCGGTGCGCTCGGCGATTTCGCGCGCCGCCGCGATCATGTTGCGCGTCAGGGTCGCATCCATGCCGCCGCTCGCACTCGGAACGATCGTCAGCTCGGCGCCGAGCGCCGCCATGTGATTGCGCTTCTCGATGCTGAACGCGTCGGAGGTGACGATACTGAGCGGATAACCGCGCGCCGCGCAGACGAGGGCGAGCGAAACGCCGGTGCTGCCGCCGGTATATTCGACAACGCGTCCGCCGGGCTTCAGGCGTCCGGTTCGCTCGCCGGCCTCGATCATCGCCAGCGCCATGCGATCCTTCATGCTGCCGGTCGGATTGGTGCTTTCGAGCTTGACCAGAATGCGCGCGCAACCTTTCGGCACGATGCGCGCAAGCTCAAGCAGTGGCGTGTTGCCGATGCGCTGCAGAATCGAGCGGTCGATTCCAGGATCGTCCGGCATGGGTGTGTCCAGCGGTGCTCAGTGATGCCCTGATTTGTGCAGGATCTCGTCTTCCATCCCGGTTTCGTACGCGATTCCCTCCGCGGTGATGGTCGCGGCTTTCGGGAAATCGGTCTTGACCAGCCCCTTGCGCTCGAGCGCCGTCCAGACCGCCGGATTGGAGAGGCCGGTTGCGTCCTTGCCGGCGACGGTCGCATCGCCGAGATGAAAATGATCGCCATGCGCGTGCGGTAGGCTGGTAACCAGCCTTTCGCCCGGCGTGTCGCCGTCCTTCGAGAAATTGTCGAGCTTCGCGATCGCCTGCAGCAACGTAAGTGTCTTGAGCTGGAGGGCGTTGAGGTTCAGCGGATTGACCTTCGGCGGCATCGAATCGGCTCCTAATCCCGGAAATTTACATATTGCAGCGGCTGCTCGATCTTGAGGCCCTTGACCAGCGTGATTGCCTCCTGCAGATCGTCGCGCTTCTTGCCGGTGACGCGCAGCTCGTCGCCCTGGATCGAGGCCTGCACCTTCATCTTCGAATCCTTGAGCGCCTTGACGATCTTCTTCGCGAGATCGGAAGCAATACCCTGCTTCACGGTCACGACCTGGCGCACCATGTTCCCTGACGCCTTCTCGGCGATGCCGAAATCCAGCGCGCCGGCATCGAGCTTGCGCCGTGTAAAGTATCCCTTCAGCAGCTCGTGCATCTGTTTCATTTTCAGGTCGTCATCGGCGACCAGCGTGATGACGTTCTCCTTGCGCTCGACCGTGGATTTGCTGCCTTTGAAATCGAACCTGGTTTCGATCTCGCGGCGCATGCCGTTGAGCGCGTTCTCGACTTCGGCAAGGTCGGTCTTGGACTGGATGTCGAACGTGGGCATGGCAGGTCTCCCTCTACGGGTCGATTATCGCGCGTTCGATGCGCGGCAGCCAGTAGCCCAGCGTCAGAGCGCGGACAAGGAAGAACAGCATGAGGGCCGCCCATAACCCGTCATTGCCCCAGAGGGGCATCAGCGCCCAGACCGCGCCAAGATAGACGGCGAGCGAAATCAGCATGCCGTTGCGCATCTCGCCCGTCCGGGTGGCGCCGATATAGATGCCATCGAGCATGAAGCTCCACACGCCGAAGATTGGCACCGCCGCGGTCCACAGCAGATAATCGCGCGCCGCTTCCCGTATCGCGGGATCGACCGTCATCAGGTCGATCAAAGCAGGCCCGATGACGAGGATGGCGAGGCTGGCGGTACCGGCCAACAGGACCGCCCATAGCGTGGTGTCGAAAATGGCTTCGCGATAGCGGCGCCGGTCGCGTGCGCCGACATAGCGGCCGACCAGCGCCTCGGCCGCCCAGGCGAACCCGTCGAGCCCGTAAGCGAGCAAACCGAAGATGTTGTAGAGAACGGCATTGGCGGCCAGCGTGAGATCGCCCAGTTCGGTTGCCTTTACGGTGAACCAGGTGAAGGCGATCAGCAAGGCGACGGTGCGGATGAAGATATCGACATTGATCCGCAGCAGCCGGCGCAGCTTCGCCGGATCGAGCAGGTCGAGCGATCGCCGGTTGTGGGCGCGCATGTCGGCCGCGCGTGCGATAACCAGCAGGCCTGCCGCGAACGCCAGATACTGCGCGATGACCGTTGCCCAGGCGACGCCGGCTACGCCCCAGTCGAACTGCAAAACGAAAATCAGATCGAGCACGATATTGGCGCCGTTCAGCAGAAGCTGTAGCAGGAGCACCATCCCGGTGCGGCCGGTGCCGAGCAGCCAGCCGAGCACGACGTAGTTGGCGAGCGCGGCCGGCGCGCTCCATATCCGAATCGTGAAATAGTCCGCGGCCAATGCTTCGGTCGGGGCGCTCGCCTCGAAGAGTTCGAGCGAGGCCCAGGCGATCGGGCCCTGCAGCAGCAGCAGTGGCACGGACAAGGCGAGCGCGAGCAGAAACGGCCGGGCGAAGGCGGCGGCCAGATCGCGAGGATTATTGGCACCGGCGGCCTGCGCAGTGATGCCGGTCGTGCCCATGCGCAGGAAACCGAAACCCCAAAACAGGAAACTGAATAGGGTCGCGCCGATCGCAACCGCGCCAATATGAATCGGCGAAGGAAGTTGTCCGACCACGGCGGTATCGACCGCGCCCAGCAGCGGCTCGGAAATGTTCGAGAGGATGATCGGCATGGCGAGCGCCAGCACGTGGCGCTGCCGGGCGATCAGGGCAGGCGGCAGGAACGCTAACACCGCACGCTCTCAGCCTTGTCATGCCCGGGCGTGACCCGGGCATTCACTGTGCCAATACGCCTGACCATCGATAGATGAACCGAACCCTGCCAAACTGTGGATCGCGCGGCGCGGCCGGCCGCGGCAGGGATCGCCGGATTCAAGCCCGGCGATGACGATTCAGTGTTCTTCCGGTCGGTGCGCAACGCATCGTCGAGGGTGCACGCAGCCACCTCACTGCGTCAGATAGTCGTAGGCCGACAGCACATGCGTGCGCATGACGTGCAGAAATTCCTCGATCTCGACATGCTCGTCGGCGCCGCCCATGCCGCTCGGAACCGGCCCGTACACATAAGCGGGCACACCCGCTTTGCGCCATAGCCGCGCATCGGTACCGCCGAGACTGACGATCGGTTTCGGCCGCTGGCCGGTCATCTTCTCTACGTTGTTCTGCATGAAGCCGATCATGGTGCCGTGCGGATCGCACCAGTAGCCGGCGGTGTGGTTGATCTCCTCGACGCTGGCTTCCGGATGCCGCGCGACGATCGCATTCACCTCGCGCATGACTGTCTCGCGCTCGACCCCGAGCGGCAAACGGATATCGAGCTCCAGCCGGCATTCGGCCGGAATCATGTTGACCTTGAGACCCGCGTCCATTTTGCCGACATTGAGCGTGACGCGGTTGACGATGTCGGTAGCGCCCGCGCCAAGTGCCCGATCCATCTCGACGCGCGCCGCCTCCATCAGCGGCGCGAAGTTATGCGAGACCGGTGCCTTGATCTTCTCGATCGCAGCCAGTTCGCCGACGATCTCCGCTGCGATCCGGCTCGCGCTCTTGCTGAGATGCACATAGGCGCCGTGCGCGCCGCGCGTTTTGACGGTGACGGCAAGCCAGAGCAGGCCGCGTTCGCCGAAGCGGATCGTTTCCGCGCCCGAGGGTTCGCCGTTGAGACAGCAATCGCCGAGCACTTCGTCGGGCATATGCTCGATCAGATAGCGCGCGCCCCACGGCCCGAATGTCTCCTCGTCGGAAACGGCGGTCAACGTGAGCCGGCCCTTCAGCTTGTCGCGGATGCGATGCAGATAGATGTAGGTGAAGATCGAACAGCTCGTGCCGCATTTCATGTCGCTCGCGCCGCGGCCCCAGACCTTGCCGTCGGCGATGACGCCGCCCCAGGGATCGTGCTTCCAGGTTTCGGTGCCGACCGGGAACACGTCGATATGGCCGTTCAGCACCAGATGCGGGCCGGGCGATGGTCCTTCGAATGTTGCGACGATATTGGGCATGGTCGGCTGCGGGTCGACGATCTTGTACGCGATGCCTTCCGCATCGAGCAGCTTGCGCACATGCGCGGCCGCCGCCAGCGTATCGCCCGGCGGGTTCGGGCTGCGGGCGCGCACGAAGCCCGAGAGAAACTCGACAAGGCGGTCGCGGTCGCGCTCGATTCCGGCCAGCAGCGCGTCTTTTGTATCGGGCAAGGCAACACTCCCTGAAAACCGGCGGGGCCGGATGCTTGAGACGGCCATTACGGCCGTGATCGAGCGACTATAGGCAACCGCTCGCCGGGTTGGCTAGGATGCGCGGCTGCAGGGAAGATGCCGGCGGAGGAGACGGAACGGCCATGGCGATTGCGCAGCCCTATCTGATGTTTCTTGCCGACTCGCCCGATCCGCTGGCGGCCAAGACCGCGCAGGGGATCGTGCATTGGCGCCCGGAATGGTGCCTCGGCCAGCTTCGCCTCGAAGGCTGCAAGGCCGATCTCCGCATTCCGGACATGACTGTCGAGGCGGCGGCGAAGGCCGGCGCCAAAACCATGATCGTCGGTGTCGCCAATCGCGGCGGCAAGGTCGGCGGAAGCTGGCTTGCGGCGCTCACCGAGGCGCTGGAGCGGGGCCTCGATCTCGCCAGCGGCCTGCATCGACGCCTCTCCGATATCCCAGAGCTGCGCGAGCTCGCTGCCCAGCGCGGTCGCACACTCTATGACGTGCGCCATCCGACACGCGATTTCGATGTCGCCAATGGCCGGAAGCGCAGCGGCAAGCGGCTACTCACCGTCGGAACCGACTGTTCGGTCGGCAAGATGTACACGACCCTCGCGCTCGAGAAGGAAATGAAGAATCGCGGCATGAAGGCCGATTTCCGCGCCACCGGCCAGACCGGCATCTTCATCGCCGGGTCGGGCGTTTCGATCGATGCGGTGGTCGCCGATTTCATTTCCGGCGCGGTGGAGTGGCTGTCGCCGCCGAACGACGCCGATCACTGGGATCTCATCGAAGGTCAGGGCTCGCTGTTCCACGCCTCTTATGCCGGCGTGTCACTTGGACTGCTGCATGGTGCGCAGGCCGACGCCCTTGTGATGTGTCACGAACCGACGCGGCCTCATATGCGCGGTCTGCCGGATTACAAACTGCCCGATCTCGCCGCCTGTATCGAGGCGAACGAACGCGCGGCGCGACTGACCAACCCGGCGGCACGCTGCATCGGCATCTCGATCAACACGGCCGGGCTCGAGGCCAGCGCGGCGGATGAATGCCTGCGCAAGGCCGAAAAAACTTATGGTCTGCCCGCGGTCGATCCGTTCCGCACCGGCGTCGCCCGGATCGTCGACGCGCTCGGCTGAGCGCGATGCGTCGCCTCGCCGTCGGGGTTGAAACCTGGCCGATCGCCGGCCGCTTCGTCATTGCGCGCGGCGCCGTCACGGAAATCACCGTCGTCACCATCGGCATCGCCGAAGCGGGCCGTATCGGTCGCGGCGAATGCCGGCCCTATGCGCGTTATGGCGAGGCGCCCGAGACGGTGATTGCCGAGATCGAAGCGCAGCGCGCCGCGATCGAAGCGGGGCTCGACCGGCGGGAACTGCAAAGCCGGATGGAGCCCGGCGCCGCGCGCAACGCGATCGATTGCGCGCTCTGGGATCTCGCGGCGAAGCAGTCGGGCAAGCGCGTGTGGGAGTTGGCCGGCCTGCCGGCACCGCGGCCGGTCGAAACCGCGTTCACGATCAGCGTCGGCACGCCGTCCGAAATGGCGGCGGCCACCCGCAAGGCATCCGATCGCACACTGCTCAAGGTGAAGCTCGCCGGGCATGGCGATCTCGAACGGATCGAGGCGGTACGCGAGGCAGCACCCGCGAGCCGCCTGATCGTCGATGCCAACGAAGCCTGGACGGCCGCAACCTATCGCGATCTCGCACCGCGCATGTCAGCCCTCGGCGTCGCACTGATCGAACAGCCGCTGCCGGTCGACGATGACACCGCACTTGGGATGCTGCCACATCCGGTCCCGCTCTGCGCGGACGAAAGCGTGCATGATCGCAAGGGACTCGAGGCATTGGCGCGGCGCTACGACGCGATCAACATCAAGCTCGACAAGACGGGTGGGTTGACCGAAGCGATCGCACTCGCGCGGGCGGCGCGTGGTCTCGGTCTCACGATCATGGTCGGCTGCATGGTAGCGACCTCGCTCGCGATGGCACCGGCCTTGCTGCTGGCGAGCGAGGCCGCGTTCGTCGATCTCGACGGTCCGCTATTGCTCGCGCGCGATCGCGAGCCGGGGCTCACCTATGAAGGCAGCCTGGTGATGCCGCCGCCGCCGGAGCTCTGGGGCTGATTCGCAAGGCCCTTTCGCGACGACCATGCCCGAGTCGCGGTTGTGGGCGAAAATAGGATCGGTCGGGATGGTTGTATTACTGCCACAGGTGGGGCACCCCTCCGTGTGCCCACGTGATCCAATCGCGCGGCTTCCAGGCCAAATCCGGTCGCTGCTGCGATAGTCGGTTCCTCCGAGGAAATACCGTTCACCATCGGCAAAGAGGCCCGGGCGTTGCCGGCTTGATTTCCCCCGTCGAGGGGTTATTTGATCCCATGCGGTATGAAAATGCTGTCCCCCCGGACCAAGTTCATACCGTCTACGCCCCCATGGGCGTTTCCTCCCAGACTCGGGTCGCGCTTTCGGGCGCGACCCGATTTTTTATGTGCTTTGGCGCGACATGATTTTTGTGCGGGGCGTCTTTTGCGGACGGGGCATCGCGCCGTCGATGCGCGCGCGTTCAACGCACCGGCAATGTCGTGTCGCCGGGCCCGAGTGCGCGTTGCATCAGCACGCTGTCGAGCCAGCGGCCATGCTTGAATGCGACCGAGCGAAAGACACCGGCATGTACGAAACCCTGCCGCTCATGCAGCGCGATCGAGGCACGGTTCGCTGAATCGCCGATCACCGCAACCATCTGCCGCATCCCGAGCGCGATGGCGCCGAGGATCAGTTCGGCCAGCAGCATACCGCCGACGCCGCGTCCCGCTTCGTCTGCCGCAACGTAGATCGAGTTCTCGACCGTGAAACGATAGGCGCTGCGCGGGCGATAGGGCGTCAGATAGGCATAGCCGACGATCCGGCCCTCGCGTTCGGCCACGAGATAGGGCAGGTCCTGCGCCAACACGGCGGTGCGCCGCCGCTCGATCTCGGCCTCGTCGGGCGGGATTTCTTCGAAGCTGGCGGAGCCGTAAAGCACATGATGGGCGTAGATCGCCTGGATCGCTGCAACATCCGCAGGCCCGGCCGGCCTGAGGACCGGATCGGACTGCGATGGCGCCGTCACGGCAGGAACGCCGATCGGTCGATCGCGGCGAGCGCCAGCACGACGTCGTCCATATGCGCGGCAAGCTGGCCGAGATTGTCGGTCGGCCGGATCGCCACCTCGTCCATGTAAAGCGCGCGGTTGATCTCGATCTGGATCACATGGACGAAATCGAGCGGCCGTCCGTAATGCTGCGTCACGAACCCGCCCGAATAGGGATCGTTATAGGCGCAGCGATAGCCGAGCCGCTCCAGCGTTTCGCGTGCGCGTGTGGATACGATGTTGGCGCAGGCGGTGCCGAAGCAATCGCCGATCACGATATCGGTGCGTCGCGTGCCGCGATCGCGTTCGCCCGGCCCGCCAACCGACGGCATCGAATGCGCATCGATCAGGATGCAATAGCCGAAACGTTCGCGGGTTTCGACGACGAGTTCGGTCAGCGCCGCATGATAGGGGCGATAGTATCGATCGATCCGCCTGGTCGCCTCGGCGAAGCAGAGCTTCTGGCCGTAAATCTCTTCGCCGCTGGCGACGACGCGCGGGATCGTGCCGAGCCCGGCGGCGACGCGTGGCGAGCGGGTGTTTGCCCAGGCCGGCAGCGGATCGTTGAACATCGCCGGGTCGAGCTCGAAGGCCTCGCGGTTGGGATCGACATAGGCGCGCGGAAAATTCGCCTTGAGCAGCGGCGCACCGAGCACCGGCGCGCGGGCAAAGATCTCATCGACGAACGCATCCTCGGAACGGCGCAGCCGGTCGCGGTCGAGCCGGGAGGCGGCGAGGAACTCGGCCGAATAATCGGTGCCGCTATGCGGCGAGGCGACCACGACCGGCAGCGTCTGGGAGGCCGGTGCGGCGATTTCGTAGGGCGAGGTTTTGGCGATCCGGGGGTGCTGGGCGAGGTCCATCGTCCCCGGGTTTATCGCATCGTCCGCTGGCTGTCACCGGAGAGACGGCAGGGTCTTTCCGGCACAGGATCGGCGGCGGCGGGCTCTGCCCGACGGGATCTGTCCGCGCGGTGCGGCGGACAGCCGATCCGGCCGTCCGGGGCTTGTATCGGGCGGGCCCGGATGGTAATTGGCGGCACCTTCGAGACGCCGGTTCGATCGAGCCGGTTGCCCTGCGGTCGGTCCCTCCGGGACGCGGATTGCAAGCCGGGCAGGGGCGCGTAGCTCAGCGGGAGAGCACTACGTTGACATCGTAGGGGTCACAGGTTCAATCCCTGTCGCGCCCACCATTTTGTTTTCAGATACTTAACGGTCGTTTGCGATGCGCCGCGATGCAGAGTTTGGCGACGCGTTGCCAATCTGTTGCC